>Ga0078972_1000166_pt1 | contig 269864 bp, 219 predicted proteins | sample YelNatPaOPGAMG01_FD_67568 | JGI IMG/M metagenome (GOLD analysis project Ga0078972, IMG submission 67568) | Hot spring thermophilic microbial communities from Obsidian Pool, Yellowstone National Park, USA - OP-RAMG-01 (SPADES assembly) (version 2) | ecosystem: Environmental > Aquatic > Thermal... | reverse complement strand
AAAAAGGGATTGACCATATACTGCGTATACTGTGGCTGTTGCTGCGCAAGCGATACAAGACCGCTGCTTATAACCAAAATCAACGTTAAGTAATACTTCTTCATTAAAGACGCTTTTTATAATTGTGTAATTATTATTTCATAAAACTGTCTGCATCTTAAATTAAGATGCAGACAGTTTTACACTATTCTTATTTTATGATCTGAATATAGCCTGTGTATGGATCGGTAAAGATCGGGCTATGTAAGTCAATGATATAGAAATACGTGCCATCAGGTAAGACCTCTCCATTTCTGAAGTTCGTTCCATCCCACTGCTTCGGATAACCCGTGCTCTTCCATACCAGATTCCCCCAACGGTTGAAGATCTCAAAGGTCGCATTCGGGAAGCCCTCTATGTTCTGAATCTTCCACGTATCGTTGCTGCCATCTCCGTTCACCGTAATCACATTCGGTACTACAATTGGTTTAACTACCACAACCGTCACCGAAGACTGATCTGTACATACTTTCGTGCCTGTCGCTCCGCCAACATTGGTCAACGTTACCGTATACGTAGTTGTATTCTCTGCCTTGAACGATGGATTGCTTACTGTTGAACTGCTCAAGCCTGTCGTCGGTGTCCAGCTGTATGTGGTACCCGTTGTGCCGCCACCTGCCTGCAATTGTACAAACGTACCTTCTGTCACATACAGATCCGCTCCTGCATACGCTACCGGACTCTGAACTACATACAAGGTAGATGGATTGCTCGTTACCGTACATGATCCGTTATCTTCTACCAACGTGTAATCTCCTGCCTGGCTCGCATAATAACTGCTGCCCGTTGCACCGCTGATGTTCTTCGTATTTAACTGCCACTGTAAGTTTGATCCTGAAGCAGTGCCGCTTGAAGTAAATGTAAACCCGCCTTCACTGCTGCAGATCTCTCCTGTAGCCTGCACGATTGCCGGAGTCGGAATCGGTTTAACTGTTATACTTACTTTATTGGAAAGAACAGGGTTTGATGCTCCTACTGCGATACAGGCAAGACTTGATGTCATAGATACCCATACCTGATCTGTACTTGATGTTAAGGTTGTACTCGTATACGTCGGGCTGTTTGTGCCTACCGGTGCTCCAGCAGGGTTCGCCGCACTGCTTTCATACCACTGATAGGTCGGTGAACCGCCTGTTCCTGTACCTGTTGCTTTAAATGTTACCGGCATGCCTACACAGATTGCTGTTGTTGGCGTAGTAATGGCTACCGTCGGTGTTGTTGCTCCTACTATATTCAATACCACCGGTGCTGATGTTACAGGACCTGTATTACACAAATCTGATGAAGTTACTTTTACTGTTACCGATTTGCCGTTATCTCCTACTGCAGCTGTATAAGCATACGTATTGCTGTTTGTACCTACAGGGTTGCCGCCTAAATACCACTGGTAGGTTGGTGTTGTACCTGCCGTTCCTGTCGTGGCCGTGAATGTCATCCCTGTACCATCACAGGTCTGACCAGGATCGTTTATGCTTACCGTAGGTGTTGTATTTGCTGTTACCGTTTTAGTTACCGGTGTTGTGGTCGTTACCGAACCACAAGACCCTGAAGTATACACCAATTGGTAATAGGTTGTTGTTGTTAAACTACCCGCCGGATACGTCGCATTCGTTGCACCGGCTATGTTTGTATATGTACCTGTTGCCGAGCTTGTATTGCTCTGCCACTGGTAAGTAAAGCTGCCTGTACCGCCTGTTGCTGCCGTGCTTGTCATCGCCGTAGTCGCTGCACCCGAACACGTCGTCTCATTCGCAGAGATTGTTCCTGCTACCAATTGTGGCAGTACCGTGATGTGAACAATGTTGCTCGTTGCTGAAGCACATGCTGATGGGGCACTTGCATCGGTTACAACTCTGTGAATATACACATCTGTTGTTACACCTACTGCCGGTGGCGTATAGTTTGCATTCGTAGCTCCAGGGATTGCTGTCCATGGGCCTGAAGTAGCTGGACCCGCTTCCCAAACATAGCCTGGTGTTACCGCAGTACTTGTTGTCAGTTCCGTTAATGCTGCTACAGTACCGTTATAGCAGATTGTCTGATCTGAACCGATAGAACCCGCTGTGATTCCTGCATTTACTGTTACTGCTACTACGTTTGAAGCTACTGCTGTTGTCGCTGCACAGGCTGCATTGCTTACTACCTGAACATATACTTTATTATTTGTTGCTGTCAGTGCTGAGGTGCCAAACGTCGTTGCCGTGGTACTTGCTGCTCCCTGACTCGTGCCTGAACCCGCTGTACCTGAACTCGTGATAAACCACTCATACGTCGGTGCAGGAGTTGCTCCTGATCCGGTAACGGTTGCTGTATAATTTACCGGATTATTGGCACAGATGCTTGTTTTGTCTGCTGTGATTGTTACCGATATCGTCGGTACCGGTGTTACTGTGATTGTAATCCCGGTTGCCGTAGCTGTAGTACTCGTTACGCACGTCAAACCTGTTGTCATCACCAGATCGAATACATCCTGATCTGAGATCGATGCAGGAGAATACGTAACATTTGTAGCACCTGCTATATTGCCGCCGTTCTTTCTCCACTGATACGTCGGTGCAGGAGTTGTCCCCTGATTCGTCTGACTCTGGATACTGAAATTAACACTCTGTCCCGGACAGATCGTCGTCTTGTCTGAAGTAATACTGATTGTTGGTGTTACTTTCGGATTCACGGTCATTGTTACTGATGCCGTAGCTGTATTAGGGACTGCGCAACCTAAGCTGCTCGTCATTTTTACACTGATAACCTCGCCATTTACTAAGCCTGAGCTTGAATAATTATCTGCTGTCGATATAACCGTAGCACCGGTCTGTGAAGACGTCCATGCATACGTTGCTCCAGTGCCTCCGTTACTTCCTGTTGCCTGAAACGATACATTTGTACCGGTACAAATTGTTGCGCCCGGTGTCGTGGCTATTGTCACGCCTGCGGCAGCTGTTGTATTTACTGTTACGGTTGCTGTTTGCGTACAGCCATTGTTATCTTTATAAGTGATCACACTTGTGCCGCCTGACACACCTGTTACTACTCCTGTATTACTTACTGTGGCTACTGATGTAGTCGCTGAGGTCCATGGGCTTGTGGTTGCGGCTGTACCCGAGCCAACCAACGTCGTTGTCGAGCCGATACACACCGTTAACGTACCCGTAATCGTTGGCGTTGGATTTACTGTTACCGTTGCAGTGATCACACAACCATTGCTGTTTGTATAGGTAATTACGCTTGTGCCGGCAGATACACCCGTTACTACTCCTGAAGTACTGTTCGTACCGCTTACCGTCGCTACCGATGTCGTTGCTGAAGTCCAGGTATTCGTTGTTGCCGGTGTGGCTGAGCCTGTTAATGTCGTTGTCGAACCGATACATACATTCAATGTACCGGTTACCGTTGGTAATGGATTTACCGTTACCGTAGCTGTTTGTTTACAGCCATTGCTGTTCGTATACGTAATCACGCTTGTGCCGCCGGCTACGCCCGTTACTACGCCTGAAGTACTGTTCGTGCCACTTACGGTCGCTACCGATGTCGTTGCTGAGCTCCAGGTACCTGTTGTTGCCGGAGTGGCTGAGCCTGTTAATGTCGTAGTAAGACCTGCGCATACATTAAGTGTACCCGTGATCGTTGGCAGTGCATTTACTGTTACCGTTGCGGTCTGTGTACAGCCATTATTATCTTTATAGGTAATAACACTTGTACCAGCGGATACACCTGTTACTACTCCTGTATTACTTACTGTGGCTACTGATGTAGTCGCTGAGGTCCATGGGCTTGTGGTTGCGGCTGTACCTGATCCCGTTAAAGTCGTTGTCGAACCGATACACACATTCAACGTACCTGTAATCGTTGGCGTTGGATTTACTGTTACCGTTGCAGTGATCACACAACCATTGCTGTTTGTATAGGTAATTACGCTTGTGCCGGCAGATACACCCGTTACTACTCCTGAAGTACTGTTCGTACCGCTTACCGTCGCTACCGATGTCGTTGCTGAAGTCCAGGTATTCGTTGTTGCCGGTGTGGCTGAGCCTGTTAATGTCGTTGTCGAACCGATACATACATTCAATGTACCTGTTACCGTTGGTAATGGATTTACCGTTACCGTAGCTGTTTGTTTACAGCCATTGCTGTTCGTGTACGTAATCACGCTTGTGCCGCCGGCTACGCCCGTTACTACGCCTGAAGTACTGTTCGTACCGCTTACCGTCGCTACCGATGTCGTTGCTGAAGTCCAGGTATTCGTTGTTGCCGGAGTGGCTGAGCCTGTTAATGTCGTAGTAAGACCTGCGCATACATTAAGTGTACCCGTAATCGTTGGCAGTGCATTTACTGTTACCGTTGCGGTCTGTGTACAGCCATTATTATCTTTATAAGTGATCACACTTGTACCAGCGGATACACCTGTTACTACTCCTGTATTACTTACTGTGGCTACTGATGTAGTTGCTGAGGTCCATGGGCTTGTGGTTGCGGCTGTACCTGAACCCGTCAGCGTCGTTGTCGAGCCGATACATACCGTTAACGTACCCGTAATCGTTGGTGTCGGATTTACATTAATAACAACGGTGCCTTCTGTATAACATGCTGAGTTACCTGTATTACCATCTTCTACTCGTAATACATAGGTGCCTGCATCTGCTATTGCACCTGTAATACCTGTATAACTTGGCATTGCTGTTGCTGTGTTTGCCGGAATCGTTACCGCTGTTGGTGCAACCGGTACTGTTACTGGAGTAGGTAAAATCTTTCTCCAGGAATATGTGAAGCCTCCATTAATAGATGCTGCTGTTACTGTTGCACTACCTGTCAAAGTCTGAGCTGTACCCTGGCAGATACCAAACGGTGTTGTAGCTGGTGTTGTGATTACAACAGAGGTTGGTTTTGTACATGGGCAAGATTGTGTCAACGTTACCGGAACGCGATCACAGAATCCCATAGGGGTATGGAACACCATATTTGCAATTTCTCCCCATGTATTTGACCAGTTTCCGTTAACTTCTGAGCCTGTACCTGTAAGATATGGGCCTCCGGTTGCTATATCATCTGTTATACCAGCAGAACCACAACCAAGATTTGCGAATTTAATACCATTAATGCTGTTTCCTTTAGGACCTATAGCATAATTTCCCGCTGCACCCAATGTATATCCCAACGGGATTTTCAATAATGAATAATTTCCATTTGCTGCAGGTAGTGTAATAGATTGCCCAGCACTTGTAAATAGAATTTGTGTGTTATCAGAAATAACATGTCCATTATTTACTTTTGTTCCATAAATGACAACCTGAATGTTAGAGTAAGTATTTCCATCATTAAGTATATACATATAAGCTGTATCCATCACAATAGAACTTATACTAGTAGTAAATACATTGTTTGTATTATTATAGTTGTCTGACTGGGAAACCGAACCGCAATTCGTAGGAGTTTTCTTAGCAAAATTCCCAACATATTGCCCTGTTTCCTGAACATAGACCGTATAAGTCGTTCCTGAAGGTGCAGCAAGGCTGGCCACAGGAATGGTTGCCTTGTTATTCTTCTGTGTAGTGGCTAAAGATGAACCGCCAGTGGCCGCTTTATACCAGTTATAATTACCCAAACCATTCACATACGGGTTTATGTTTGTTCCGCAAAATGTAAGCGGACTTGGAATGGTATAGTTTTGTACGTATGGTGTAATTGTTACAGAATCTTTTGCATCAGCATAAGTTACACAACCGGAATTGGAACCTGAGTAGTGCACTGTTACTTTAAATTTTCCAGTTGTTGTAGCTGTATAAGTAAGATTGCTTGCAGTTGAAGCAGGTCCTGTCTGAAGTGTAGTATAGGTCGTCCCGGTAGGTGTTGTTGCTTTTGACCAAGTAACCGTATAGCTGCTGGCATTGGTTGATGGAGGTGTAAATCCTGAATTTAGTGCCAATGAAGTAAATGTTGATGCACAAACAGATAGGTTTGGTTGTTTCAAATCTGCAAAAGGCAATGGATCTCTAAAGCTACATCCGCTTGGAGGAGTTATTAAAGTAGCATATGGTTGATCGGTCGTGTTTCCAATTCCTAATTGTCCTACGCTATTACATCCCCAAGCATAAAAATCATTATTTGCTGTACCATAAAAGCCCCAAAGGTCACCTCTGTTAATTAACGTTACGTTATTATCAATGATACCACCTGTACGTTGGATATATTGCGGACCAGTTTTAGATCCGGTTACAGTACCGTTACCGGTTGCTCCACCATCTCCACAGCCGCCGCCGCCCCAAGCTACCGGTTTGCCATCAATGGTTACTGCCATACCATAACCCTGACCACCACCAATAGCTTTTGCCAATAAATAGGTACCATCGTTACTTGCGCCAGTAGTAAATCCTGCAATTACTCTTCTAGGGTCAGAACCCGTATAATTTACTGTTGTATTACCTGTAGAGTTGTTCCATCCACCGTTACCCCAAGTCCATACATATCCGTTAACATCCAAGGCAATACCAAACACGTCACCAGCCTGTAACTGAGTAATATTATTCATTTGTGTTCCATTGGCATAATATACCGGTCTTGCATAACTATCCTGAACAGTTCCAGAAGAACTTGGATTTGTTGTGCCGGCTGCATCTCTGCCCAAAGTTCCGTTTAAACCATTTCCCCAGGAATATACTGTTCCTATACCGTCTCCATCCGGATCTACTAATGCATACGCTACGTTATCTCCGGCAAAAATTTGAGTTACCCCTGTTAAAGGAGTTCCTGAAGCTGTAAGAACATAATTGGCAGTAGATTGATCAGTCGTTGTTCCATTACCTAATTGACCTGCTGCACCACCTGAGTTTGACCCCCAAGAAACTAGTTTTCCGTCTTGTAAAATGGCGAATGAGTTTACCGTTCCTGCATAAACAACGGCTGCATTTTGTAATACGTTTCCTGCACCTCTGTTTGCAGCTGCAACAGCAGTATTTGCAATTACTCTTGTAGGAATCGTAACAACTCCACCTGAAGTATTGTTACCAACCTGTCCACTTCCATTAACACCCCATGCCCAAACATCTCCGGCACATGCTAATGCAACAAAGTGTGAGCCTGAACCTGAGTTTATCTGCTTTATATCCGGAGGAGAAGCTACCCCGGAATATACCGTAACGGCAGTTGGAGTTGAGACAACAGCGCCAGGGTTAGGAGAAAGTCCTAATTGTCCACCGGCATTACTTCCCCAAACAAAAGCAGTTTTGTTTTCACAAACGAAACTGGATACCGTGTTTCCCCCAGAAATAACTAAATCCTTTTGTGCATTAGAAAAGAATGTTGCCATTACACACGCAGCTGTAATGAAACCTCTAATACCAAACATTTTTAATTTACTCATATACGTTTCTTTTATAGATAAAGCGATTTAGTATAGTATTCAAATAATAATTTATTATATATATCCGTTTAAGAAAACATGTAATAAATCTAAAATTCCAATCTTTTGATTTGAAACATACATAATATTCTTTTTGAAGGTCTATTATGTATGGTATTTAACCACGAATTTACACTAATTTTTGCAGATAACCGTATGTGCATAAAAAAAGTTGGTGATTTATTTTCCCTTCTTTTGTGAACAATTTGTTATTTGAGTGATAAATTCTCTTTCTTATATACTTTGAGTGTATTAAAAGGTAACAGGCAAAACCATAAAATTTTACTATTAATACATTTAAAAATACCATTATTGTTAACTATATTTTATATTCTATTAAAAATCAATTGATTGTCCTCGTAAAACCTTTAGCATTTATTTACGTAAAAGCCAGACTGCAACAATTTTTAATACAAAATTATATATAAACCTTACTCCTGAATTGAGGTGTTTTAATGATTATATATTTCAAGAACAGCCTTGATCTGACCGTACGAAATCTCTTCCCCTAAGCGTTCTTTTATGGTTTTTGATGATAACGGACCAATTTCATCAATTACCTCCGTGATTTTCTTCTGTATTTCAATATCAACTAATTGATTGATCAAAACTTCACCTGTAGACAAAAAACTGCACAAATGCCCTTCAACGGTTGAAACAGCAAAATTTCGTTCTGTGGCTATTTCCTGAATGGTTTTTCCGGATTGGAACATTTCTAAACTGATGCGGTGGCTTTCGCCTTTTTTAGGTTTTTCCTGCTTTTGAACCGGAATCCTGTCATCGGCAGCTATTTTAGGCTTGCTACTTTTCAGCAATTCTTTCACATCTGTTCCTGCCAATAATCCTTCCGCATATTGTTTGGCTTGTTCAATTGTAGCTTTCTGACGTTTAATGATTTGCAGCATCAACTGCGTTTCCTTCACATATTTCTTTGTCTTTTTCTTTGGAATCATGTTTTTAATATGTTCCGCAAGAGGCTCAATACATTCATTCAATATTCTGTTCTCAAAATAGGTTGATGCATTACTAACCCGTTGGTGTAAATGCGAATAGCCTTCTTTTTCGACCGTTGGAAGAATTCTGTCAAGCTCGCTAATAAATTTGATGCCGACTTTGTGCAAATCGGAGAGGCTGGTATGCACCGCTTTTAAACAATCTACTGCCAACTGCTGATCCGAAATCTGGCGTTCCCCGGCATACATATATTGTTCGTAGCTTTCATGAACCAAATCATCAAGCTGAAAAGCTTTTTTTAAGGAAAGTGCTAAAAATTTCTGCTGCTGCTCTTTAAGATAATTTTCAAGCTCGTTTGCCGGACGGGTGATTTGCAAATACTTTAATATGCGCTCATCAACCCGTATACTATGGGGGGTGATTTTTGAATATAATACAAGTTCTTTTGTTGATGTTAAGCGGCTTAATGCTACATATACCTGGCCGGCTGCAAAGGAATCTCCTGCATCAACAATTGCACGGTCAAACGTTAGGCCCTGACTCTTATGTATCGTGATTGCCCAGGCCAAACGTAAAGGAAACTGTACAAAAGAACCCAGTTCTTCTTCTTCAATTTTATCTTCTTCTTTATTTGCCTGATAACGAATATTTTTCCAGGTTTCGCGCTCTACCTTCATTTCATCGGCGCCGGAAACGGGTTTTACCATTATATACTCGTCTGTCAGTTCAGTAACTACAGCAAGCATGCCGTTATAGAATTTGCGATTTTCACCCTTGTCGTTTTTAATGAACATTACCTGCGCATGTTCTTTTAAATGAAGCTGCAATTCAACCGGATAACTTCGTTCATTAAAATCGCCCGACACAAAGGCTTTATATTTTTTCTCCTCTGTTTTTAATTGATTCAGCTGATATCTGTTAATGGTTTCTGCCTTATCATTGTGCGTAGTTAATGTGATATAAGCTTCGCCTGGTGTAGGACGAAAAGCGGGTTTGAAATAATTATTCAGGTGTTCCAGATCAGAAGGGTGGACAGCATTAACGCGGATCCTATTTAATATATCCAGAAATTGTCCATCCTTTTGTCTGTAGGTTTTTTCCAATTCAATAACCAGCGGATTCAATGCTTTAAGTGCTTGTGCTTCAAAAAAGAACGGACTATCGTAATACATTTGCATGACGTTCCATTCCTCGTTCCGGACCACCGGGGGTAATTGGTATAAGTCTCCGATAAAGACCATTTGCAACCCTCCGAACGGATTTTCATTGCCTCTGTAATGGCGTAAAATTGTATCAATAGCATCCAGCAAATCTGCTCTGACCATTGACACTTCATCAATAATCAATACTTCCAGCTCTTTGATTACGTCTATTTTTGCAGCACTTAAATGCGATGTTGTGAAAAGTGATTTCTGATCGCAGAAATTCTGTTCCTGCTGAAATGACTGACTGGAAGTTGTTGGCAAAAAAGGTTTAAACGGTAATTGAAAAAGGGAATGTAATGTAACACCTCCTGCATGTATAGCAGCAACTCCCGTTGGTGCCGCTACGGCTAATTTTTTAGGTGTGTGTTCTCTTAACTGCTTTAAAAAAGTTGTCTTACCCGTACCTGCCTTTCCTGTAACGAAAATGGATTTGGCGGTATGGGCAACAAATTGACATGCCATATCAAATGGCACATTGGTGTCGGTTTGTTGGGTACTGGAATTCATATACGTTTAGCTGAGTGAAAAAGTAAAGGTAAGAAAATTAGTTTCGAGTTTCTAGTTGCTAGGTACTAGACTAAAAATAATGCCTATAAAAGAGAACATCCTACGAATATTCGTAGGATGTTCTCTTTTTATTCTTCAATCTGGAAACTCGCACCTAGCAACTGGAAACTATTTAATATCCAGCAATTCCACTTCAAATATTAACGTAGAATTGGGAGGTATGCTTCCCATGCGCTGTGCGCCGTAACCTCGGTAGGAAGGAATATATAAAATGCCTTTTTCACCTTTCTTCATCAATGGGATTCCTTCATCCCAGCCCTCGATTACATGGCCTTGTCCGATAACAAAATCAAACGGCTCTCCGCCATCACGTGAACTATCAAAAATTTCGCCATTCATCAGGTGACCTGTATAATGTACAATAACTTTATTTCCTCTTTTTGGTTTTGATCCCGTCCCTTCCTGTACTACCTGATAGTACATGCCTGTAGCGGTATCTAATTTTGCAGGAATATTATTGGTAAGTATGTAGGATGCCAATACTGCATCTTCATTTGCTTTCGCTTGTTTTGCCATGTGTTCTTCTTCTTTACGGTATTCAGCCATTGTCATTACATCGTGCATTTTGACCTCAAAACGCAAAAAGCTTCCCTTTTCTATAAATGAAGGCATCTCCGCACGAACGCCCTTTTTAAATAATGAATCGGCCGACACCCAGAATGCACAGCTATCTCCTTTTGAGAGCATTGACAAGCCTTCGTCAAAAGAGCCGGGGTACGTTGGTTTTTGCAACGTTGTAACAACCATTCTGTTTTCAGCAACAGTACTCCGCAAAACAGAATCCTTATTGGTAAGTAATACAAAATGAAGTTTAACCACATCGCCCAATGCCCCTGTTTTGCCGGGTACATCTAACCGGTATTTATAGGCAAGGCCTGAAGGTCTATAAGCAACATCTTTCTCTTTAAATAATGCTGCCCTTTTGGGTGTTTTTTGTTTTTTCCGCACACACCCACTTAAGCTGCATGCACAAAAAAACAGCGCGACAATAGCTAATCGATTCATGAATCAGGAATAATTATTTTACTTCTACTTCAAACAATAGTGGCGCATTGGGAGGAATGGCACCGCCTGCCCCTCTGCTGCCATACCCTGAACGAGATGGAATTAAAATTAGTGCTTTATCACCATGTTTTAATTTTTGGAACCCTTCGTCCCATCCGTTAATTACCTGCCTTTGGCCCACACGGAATTTGAAATATTCTCCAGCCGGAGATCTGTCAAATTCTGATCCTTCAACCAATAATTTGCCTATATAAGTAGCTTCAATTTCTTCTCCTGATCGAATAGCTGCACCTGCTGTGCTTGCTTTTAAGATAACAACGTAGGTTCCGCCTGCTGTTCTCTGTCCTGTATAATGATTATTCAATAGATAATCCTGAATAGCAATACTATCTCTGATATCGACCTCTGCCTGCGAAGCTGTTTGACCTGCCGCTTGTTTTTCCTGAACAGCTAACAAAGAATCAACCGTTTTTTTAGAATAAACCCTGCCCATCTTAATGGTCATTTTCAATGGGCTATTGGCTTTAACATACGCCGGCCGGGGCTGACGGAATGTATTGGTATAAAGCGAATCTGAATTCAATAAAAAGATTGCGCTGTCGCCTTCTGTTAATAATAACAGACCTTCCTCAATGCTGGCTTTGTGCAACACCTCAGGCGTTGGCATGGCAACAGGATTTGGATTTTTTATCTGATTTGAAAGAATTGAATCTTTATCGTTTTGAAGCAGAAACCAAAACGTAACATAGCCACCTGCTTCAGGAAGCCCTTTGCCGATCGAATCTTTAAGTATACGGTATTCTAAACCATTTGCTGTTTTAGAATAGTTGTTTGTTACTTTCTTATTTCCGGAGGATACTTTTTTATTTTGTGCATGCAGGTTAATGCCGCATGCACAAAATAAAATAAGAAAAATAGATATGCGAGTCATCGATACTTATTTTTTAACTTCTACTTCAAATAACAAAGGAGCATTCGGAGGGATAGCACCGCCGGCACCTCTGCTACCGTAAGCTAAACGGGAAGGAATCAACAACAACGCTTTTTCTCCACGTTTCATTTTTTGAAAGCCCTGATCCCAGCCTTTAATTACCTGGCCAGTACCAACTGTAAATTTGAAATATTCGCCTTTTGGAGATTTATCGAATTCTGTTCCTTCAATCAATAATTTACCTACATACGTAGCTTCAATTGATTCGCCCGGCATGATAAATAAATCTGTAGCGTTGTTTTCACGCAGCTTTACTACATACGCACCACCAATTGTTGCCTGTCCTTTTAAATGATGTTTAGCAAGATAATCCTGAATAATCAGACTGTCTTTTTTGTATGATTCTTCTTCAACAACCATTTGATTTTCTTCCTGTCTGCGTTGAACCGCCATAACTGAATCAACAAAATGCTTGGAATAAATCTTACCCATTCTAACGATCATTTTAACCATGCTTCCGGCTTTAATATGCTCCGGTGTTTTTCTGCGGAACGTGTTTGTATAAAGTGAATCTGCATTTAATAAGAAGACGGCGCTGTCGCCTTCTGTCAATAACGCGAAACCTTCTTCGATGCTTGGTGTATGTGTTACTTCCGGCGTAGGAATTCCTACCGGATTAGGATCTTTAAACTGACTATCAATAGTTGAATCCTTATCGTTTTGAATTTCAAACCAAAAAGTAATGAAACCGCCTTCTTCCGGATAATCTTCGCCGGAAGAGTCTTTTGCGATTTGATATTCTAAACCACTATCGGTTTTTTTGTACTTGCTGCATGATGTAATGCTTGCCAACATTAATGCTCCCGCTATAAGGGATAAACTTTTCTTTAACATAGAAATTTTTCTTTACGTAGATTTTCGAGTAATTCTTCTTTATAGGTATATACTATTTCACGGAAGTTGCGCACTGTTTCGGATAAAGATTTAAGAGATCTTCCCCCTGAAGCATTCTTGTGTCCGCCTCCTTCAAAATGAGTACGTGCAAATACATTTACATTAAAATCGCCTTTTGAACGGAAAGAGATTTTAACCCCATCTTCACGTTCAATAATCATGGCTGCAAAAACAACTTTATCGATTGAAAGGGCATAATTTACCAAGCCTTCGGTATCGCCGGTTTTAGCATCAAACCGTTTCAGTTCTTCGGCACTTAAATACATAAATGCTGTATAGCAATCGGCCAGTACAACAAGCTTTTCAGATAGGCAAAAGCCTAATAAGCGCAAACGCTCTTCTGAATTTGTATCAAATATTAACCGGTGTACACGGGCAGAGTCCAGATTCCAGGTATACAAGTCTGATATAATCTGGTGTACTTTTTTATCGGTGTTGGAATGACGGAAAGAACCGGTATCTGTCATAATACCTGCATAGATACATTCTGCAATATATGTATCCATTAAGTTGCGTCCGTCAAGCCCGATAATCAATTCATATATCAATACTCCTGTTGCAGCAGCACTGATATCTGAAATAGAAATATCAGCAAAATCCTGCGGCTCTAAATGATGATCAACCAGTACTTTTATTGCTTTCGACTTGCCAACCAATGTGCCCAAATCATTAATTCTGCTTAAGGCATTAAAATCCAGACAGAAGATAATGTCTGCTGCTTCGATGTATAAAGCTGAACGCTCTTCTTTTCCTTCATTGAATATCCATACATCTTCGTTGCCAGACATCCAGTCAAGAAACGATGGGTAATCAGAAGGAACAATAACCTGAACGTCGTGATTTAATTTTTTTAAAAAACGAGCCAACGCCAAAGACGAGCCTAACGCGTCCGCATCAGGTTTGTGGTGTGTCGTAATAACTATTTTCTTAGGTGATGCTAAGAGCGGTTTTAATTCAATCAGCTGTTGCTGCATCTGGTATTTTTCCCGATTAAATGAACGGACGGGCAAAGGTCAAAAGAAATAGTAGAAAAAACAACCTGTTTGACAGGCATTTTAATAATTAAGCTTATGGAATATCAACTAATTATCTATTTTTGTCGGACAATAATTTTAAGTACGTGTATGGTAGGTAATAGAACATTTTCAATGATTAAACCCGATGCCGTTAAAGACGGGCATAGCGGAAGCATTTTAAAAATGATTGAAGCTGCAGGGTTTAGGATTGTGGCATTAAAATTAACGTATTTAAGTGCTGAGCGTGCGGCAGAATTTTATGCTGTTCACGAAGGAAAACCTTTCTTTGATTCTTTAAAAGCAATCATGTCTGAAAGCCCGATTATGGCTTTAATATTAGAAAAAGAGAATGCGGTTGCTGATTTCAGAAAGCTTATTGGCGCAACAAACCCGGCAAATGCTGAAGAAGGGACGATTCGTAAACTATATTCAAAATCGTTGGAGCGCAATGCTGTGCATGGTTCTGATTCTGATGAAAATGCTCAGATCGAAGGCAGTTTCTTTTTTAGCACCTTAGAAAAATTTTAACATTCATTTAACAATTCGGGAACACGCTGTTTTATAAACATAAACCGTGTATTCCCGAATTGTTTATTTTTTCTCTACTACAAACAAGCGTGTGGAATTTGAGAGATCAGACGGAGCCACAACTTCTTCTTCCAATGGCGGATTGTTGCCGTACCGTTGCTTCATTACAGCTTTTACTTCTGCCGACGTTAAATCAAACTCTTTCATTTTTCTTAACGGACACAGTTCAACGCCAAAACTTCTTTGATAGATCTTCCACACCAGTTCCGAACAATATAATTGATCGTCACCCCAGTTGAAATATAAGTCATAGTGTGTGCCCAGCATTTTTTTACCCAACGCTTTTGCAGTTACTATCTCCTGCTCAGTAATTTCAGTGCTTCTGTTCGTTAAGCGCATAACCGTATAGTGTGCGCCCGTTCCATGTGCAATCCAGGTTGCCAGTGGAGTTATGCGTACAGGCTCAACGGCTTCTAACACGCAAGGTTTGTTGTCTACAAATGTTATCATGCCTACATGGCTGTATTCTGAATGCGTTGCTAGTTTAACTGCTTTACATTGGGCCGATTGTGAAGATTGAAAAATAATGTCTCCTTCCAGATAATCACTTGTATTATTACTTGCTGTTGCGTGCACAGAAGAGCTCTTTTTACCATACAATGCCGTAACGGAAAAGCCACCAATCAAAATGATGGCTGCTAATAAAAGGATTCTTTTCATATACTCTTTTTATTTAGAGACGTAACGCTGCCGAAAAAATTTTAGTATGCATAAAAATAGCCAACGCTTTTCGCTATTGGCTATTTTTATAATAAAATTAAAATGAGGAGGAATTATTCAGCGTCGTTTGCGTATTCGTTTACTGCTGCATGCTCACCATCGTACTGAGCAATCCAAAAATTATTAAACCCTTCACCAAGATGCAGCTGTATTTTCTGCAACGCCAATAATTCAAGTATAGAAAGGAAGTTATATATCACAGCCATCTTTACCGGAATGTCTTTTATGATATCGACAAACGATATGCGCTGACCGCGACTAACTTTGCTGATGATGTATTCCTTTTGTAATTCAATGGAGTACGGGTATTGTACCACATGATGCACCGGTTTGCTTTTTTCTTCTTTCCAGCGCGCTACAACTTTTTCAAATACTTTTAATAGCTTATATAAATCAATGTCCTGCAGTTCGGTTTCTACATTGCTTACTTCAGAAAGTAATTTTAGCTCTTTAGCAATGTTGCCACGCTTCTCACGCTTAAGTGATGTTTCCTCTAATTCAGAGAACTCGGCAATAACGGATTTGTATTTTTTATATTCCAATAAGTGTGAAACAAGCTCTTCGCGTGGGTCAATCTCATTACCCAACGGATCAATTTCAGGTCTTGGCAACAACGTTTTGGCTTTAATGCGCATTAACGTTGCTGCAACCAGAATAAACTCGCTTGCTATATCAACATTCATCTTTTCAAGCCGATGAATATAGGATAGGAAATCGTTTGTTATTTTAGAAATAGGAATATCATATATATCAAGTTCATCCCGTTCAATAAAGAACAAGAGCAGATCAAACGGACCGGCAAATAATGGTAATTGTATTTCAAAACTCGCGTCTTTTGACATGGTTTACTCTTTAAATAAATGAATCTGTTTTTCTTATTCAAATATACCTATTCATAAAGTGAACATCTGCCTGTAAACTTGGCATCTTTTACACGCTTCTGGTTGATAAATAGGTGAATTAGGGTTGATATAATGTGCATAGAATGACTGATATCCACAAACTTCCCTGATTTTGAACACTAAATCACGGTATATAATTCGTTTAATCAAGATACTCAACAATGTTTGGTTGATATACGTTAAACAAATATTGTTTATCTTTGTTTTGTTATATAAAGAAATGCCCTTGCCGTGATTCAAGCCGGAGAACTTTTACGTACCATTCATTCCCCTGAAGATCTGAGAAAACTGGATGAAACTCAGCTCATTCAGCTTACGGACGAATTACGACAATTTATCGTGGACAATGTGTCTGTATATGGAGGGCATTTTGCAGCCAGTCTTGGCGTAGTTGAATTGACCGTTGCTTTGCACTATGTATTTAATACTCCTACCGATCAATTGGTTTGGGATGTGGGACATCAGGCATACGGACATAAGATCTTAACCGGTCGTATGGAGGATTTTCATACAAACCGCACATATAAAGGACTTTCGGGATTTCCTAAGCGCTCAGAAAGCAAATACGATACTTTTGGCGTTGGGCACTCTTCTACTTCTATCTCTGCAGCCTTGGGTATGGCTGTTGCTAATCAATACCAAAAAGACAACCGCCAGCATATTGCTGTTATAGGCGATGGCGCACTAACCGGCGGTATGGCCTTTGAGGCTATGAACCATGCCGGCGTTACCAATTCCAATCTGCTGATCATACTCAACGATAATTGCATGGCAATTGATCCAAACGTTGGTGCATTAAAAGATTATCTGGTGGATATTACCACTTCGAGAACATATAATCGCTTGCGCGACGAAATCTGGAACGTGCTTGGCAAAATCAGCAAGTTTGGGCCGAATGCACAAGCTATTGCATCCAAAGTAGAAAGTGGATTAAAAGCGTCTTTACTGAAACAAAGCAATTTATTTGAATCGCTGCATATCCGCTATTTCGGACCGGTTGACGGTCATGATCTGAATCACATGATTCAAGTCATGAATGATTTAAAAGACATTCCCGGACCAAAAATTTTACATGTTCTTACCACAAAAGGAAAGGGCTATTCGCTGGCCGAAAAAGATCAGGTAAAGTGGCATGCGCCCGGTAAGTTTGATAAGGTTACCGGAAAAATACACGTTAAGACCTACGATACACCACAGGCGCCAAAATATCAGGATGTATTCGGGTATACCATTATTGAACTGGCTGAAAAGAATAAAAAAATCATGGGCATTACGCCTGCGATGCCTTCAGGAAGCTCGCTGAACTTAATGATGGAAAAAATGCCTGACCGTGCATTTGATGTGGGCATTGCCGAACAGCACGCCGTAACATTCTCCGCAGGTCTGGCCACACAAGGTCTGATTCCTTTCTGTAACATTTACTCTACGTTCATGCAACGTGCATACGATCAGGTCATTCATGATGTATGTATTCAGAATCTGCATGTTATATTCTGTCTGGATCGTGCGGGCTTTGCCGGTGTAGACGGGCCAACGCACCACGGTGCTTATGACCTTGCTTTCTTCCGTTGCATACCAAACTTAGTTGTTGCTGCACCGATGAACGAACAGGAGCTGCGCAACATGATGTATACGGCACAACTTGAAAAAAATAACGGTCCGTTTTCTATCCGTTATCCGCGCGGACAAGGTGTAATGCCCAACTGGAAAACACCTTTCGAAGAATTGGTCATTGGTAAAGGCAGAAAAGTAAGTGATGGCGAAGACGTTGCGATTCTTTCTATCGGCCATATTGGTAATTATGTGACCGAAGCAAAAGCCTTATTACGTGAGGAAGAATTGACTCCGGCACATTTTGATATGCGATTTGTAAAACCAATAGACGAAGCAATGCTTCACGATGTTTTCAAAAAATTCAAAAAGATTATTACTGTTGAAGACGGTTGTTTAATGGGGGGATTTGGTTCTGCTGTGCTGGAATTTATGGCCGACAATAATTATACGGCACACGTTGTACGTTTGGGTATTCCCGATAGAATTGTTGAACACGGCGAGCAGGCTGAGCTGCATAAAGAATGTAATTTTGATCCGCAAAGCATTGCGAAAACAGTTCGTAATTTGTCGGGTGTGGTATTGAAATAAAAAAATTTCTTAGTGTTTAAACCTATGAGGTTTTTCTAAATAAAGCGATACATAATTACAATATGCAGAGGTGGTGCTTGTAAAACCTCATAGGTTCATGACAGGATTTTTTATTTTACACTTCCAATTCTCCTTTGTACTTTGCAGACCTTATGAGTAAACCAATTGTATATACCGATAAAGGTACTGGTCCGGTAGTGCTCTTTGTGCATGGCTTCTGCGAAAGTAAAGATATCTGGAACTACTTTTCAAATACATTAAGTACTACATACCGAGTTATAAGCATAGATTTACCGGGCTTTGGAGAATCGCTGTTGGATCAGGAAACTGTGAGCATGGAATGGTTTGCAGACGAAATTCAAAAGCTGTTGAAGCTTCTTCATATAAACACATTTGTATTTGTTGGTCACTCGCTGGGCGGCTATGTAGGCTTGGCGTATGCCGAAAAATATGCGGTTCATTTAACTGGCTTATGCCTGTTTCATTCTACTGCTTATGCTGACTCTGAAGAACGAAAGGCGAATCGGGACAAAACCAATGCATTTATTCATAAATATGGTGCAGATATGTTTACGCAATCGTTCATAGAGCCTTTGTTTTTATTGAAAAACCGGGAACGTTTAAAAGACGCCATTGCAGATTTAAAACGCATTGCAAAACAATCTTCGGAGAACGGTATTATAGCAACTACATTGGCTATGCGCGACCGGCCCGATCGCACACACGTCCTGGCATCTTTATCCATTCCTGTATTATTAATCGGCGGAAAAAATGATGCAACTATTCCAATCGATAAATTACAGGAGCAAACAAAATTGTCTGGCAGTATTGAATTAGCTGCAATTGATGAATGTGGACACATGGGCATGTACGAACAACAAGAGATGACTTTTGATGCATTGAAAAAATTTCTTGCTGTTTCTGCTAAATAATATTGTTAGGAAACAAAAAAGGATTGAATATTTTGTATTCAATCCTTTTTTGTTTCCTGTTATTAATTATTGAATCGCAAATGTGGCATTGATCTGAAACTGCAGTTTGATTTTCTGAAATCCAATACCTGATTCGCTTTCACTGCTAGCAGAATTGCTGAATAAATAATTAGCTGTCTGTGCATACGCTTCTCTATACATTGGCTGTGGAAACGCTACGTTGTCGTATTCACTAATTTCAATAGCCCCTCCGATTTTTTCATCAATTGCCTCAAGTAAATAGGTCGCTTTTGCTTTTGCGGCCTTAATCGCTTCAATTTTTAATTGTTTTTTATACTCTGTGATTTTAGAATGAGAATAGTTTCTTATGTCAACAGAATAAACTGATTCGGCATTTATATTGTCCAGTATCTGATCCATTTTTGCAGGTTCAGAAACCTTAATGATATAGCTTTTAGAATTATATAATTCAGCATCCACTTTTCTCTTTCGGCTCCAGCTAAGTCCTGAAACTTGTTCTACCATAAAATCTTCCTTTGCAACTCCGGCGGCAGCTACAGCCTGATTCAATTCTTTTTCCAGTTTGTCGAGCGAAACCTTGTTCTTGTCTTTTAGGTATTCTTTCAGCACCACTCTAAAATAAATTTCATCGGGTACAATTTCCATTTCGGCAGTACCTGTTACACTAATCTTCTTTTGCACTGGAACGATTGTTTGCGCAAAAGCACCTGCCATTGTGCAAATAAAAATAATAGAAGTAATTAAACGCTTCATAAATACATGTTAAGGTTAGATTTATACTGTCTGAGATTTGATGTTTCAATAATAATACCAAAGCAAAAACTAAACGAACAAAAAAGGTTCAGCAATATTACTTACTGAACCTTTTAAAGAATTATTCATTTTATTAAAATGGAAGATCGCCGTCGTCGGCTTTCTCCAGAAAATCATCTGCACTTGGCGGAGGAAAATTTGGTGGGCCATCATTGCCCGCTGCACCTTGTTTTGCTACTTTCCATGCGCGCAGTTCTGTATACCAACGCTGATTGTACTCTCTGCTTTCAACGTCAAATGACACTTCTACTGCATCACCCGTCTTTACATTGAACTGATCTATTTTATCTCCCCATACAGAGAAGCAAACCTTTTTAGGATATTGCCCTGCTGTCTCAAGAATGTATTCCTGTTTTTTCCAGGTGCCGTTTTTGCCTTGCCCGCTTTGTCCCGGAAGTAAGGCAACAATTTTTCCGCTAATTTCCATTATAATAATTCAATTTTAATACTTAAATATACATAATTTAGATCCTTCATTAAAGCATACTCAATGGATATTCTTATTCACACTTTGTCAGGAACGACCACAGCTGCGTTTATTGCCACTTTTAGCAAGGCAAATACAAAATCAAAACTGCTGATGGTTTTGCTTGGAGGTTTTGCCGGTGCACTGCCCGATATTGATGCAATAAGCTTGTGGTCAAAATTTGATGGTACAATCGGAAAATGGCTTCATCTAAATCATACCGGGAATCAGATCTATTTTGGTAAATTCTGGTATTCACATCATGGTTTCTTTCATTCCTTTGCTGCAGCTGCGTTGCTTTCCTTTTTATTTATTTTTATCCGTAAGGTTTTCGTTACTAGAGAAACATGGAGCAATTATTTTCAGATTTCCCAAACGAAATTTGTGTTTGCTGTTTTCTTTTTTTCATACATGTCTCACTTAATTGGTGATCTTCCCACACCAGGGGCTGTTTGGGGAGGAATCCGGCTGTTTTTCCCCTTTAATGTGTATATAGGAGGTTACGGAACTACGTGGTGGTGGAACAATTATGATGTATTCTTTATTCTATCATTGACAACGATGGCGTTCATTCTGCTTCTTTCCTTGCAGGAACGCTTTTTTCGAAAAGACCTGCTCGTAATGGCAACTGTATTTTATGCCATCTGTGTAACAACATGTGTCTATTTTGTAACGCATCATTCTATCAGTTATGCTTACAGCGGCAACACTTCACGCTATGAATATTATGAACGCACTTCAAAAATGGATCAATACAAAAGAATCGGTAAGCGGTTATATTTTAAAATAGAATATTTGGATAAAAAATTCCCGTTTTATTTTTAGTAACTTGTTCAGGCATTTAAATAAGAAGTAGTATTTAATTATATCGATTAACAATAGATGAGCAGATTCCTTAAATTATTTATTGAAATTTTTTCGGTCTTTGTATTTGCATTTCATTTGCAAGCGAGCGCGTCGACAAATTCTTTTAATAATTCTCAGTGTCCACCGGTTATAGTTGAATTGCCGGATTCAAACACAGCCATTCCTTTATCTGCTGTTCGTAATGCTGTTGAAGAAGATTCACACTATTATTCAATAGTTGAAGATACTGTTATGCCTCCTTGTGATATTATTTTTTACAAATCAGGGAAATTAGAGTATTGTAAAATCATTGAAACCACACCAACAACAATTTCTTACAAAATGTGTGATTATGTTGATGGACCAACAATTATTGTAAATAAAACTACCGTACATAAAATTCATTATGCAAACGGGAGAGATGAAGTCATAACCGCCGATCAAACAAATGTAAATGCTTACGTTCGGGCACGCAAAGATCCCATGGCGACATGGGCTTTCATTTGTAGCTTAGTAGGAATATTGATTTTCCCGGCTGCCATTGTCGGCGTCATCTTAGGTATTTGCAGCTTAATCAGAATTAAAAGAAGCAATGGAGCGTTGCGTGGAAGAGGCTCTGCAAAGGCAGCCATTATAATCGGAGGAATATTTTTATTCTTGTGGATTCTTACTCTATAAAACAAAAAGAGTCACGCTGATCGGCGTGACTCTTTTTGTTTTATAGTCTTTCTGTCTGTTTACATCTGTGCTACTTCATACACTTCTATCAACTCCCCTTTAGCGGTGAAATACGCATCGTATACTTTTCCTTCTGCCACAAAATTTACAAAGTATTTTGATTCGTGTACATCACTTTTGCTAACACTCAATTGAGAAATGTGTGCGTAGCCTTTTTGCTCAAGTACTTTCTGAAATTCTTCTGTATGGTCTTTCTTATGTGTAGAAACAGTCAGGCTGTTTGCCTGTGAGCCGAAAACTATAAACATCATGCTTAATGCTACTAGCACTGTGCTGATTTTTTTGATAATTACATTCGTTTCCATAATCTTTAGCGTTTTATTTATACTGAAGTAACAAAAAAATGCTGTAGAGAATTGGTAGGAATGTTGAAGGAATTTTGAGGATAAAATTTTATGCCTGGAAGTGTTTAAAATGCGCAATCCGCTGAATCTATTAGGTTCAGCGGATTGCGCATTTTAAAAGCTGATTTATTCTATAACTATTTTCCGTGAAAATGGTGTGCCGTTCACATCACCTGTTAAAATATAAAGGCCTGTTTTCAGTTGTTCTAAATGAAACACACTTGCTTCCTGATTAAACGTCGCTACTTTTCTGCCTGCTAAATCTGTCAATGTTGCCTGATTAATATCTTTTGATGTAGTCAACACATTGTTTGTAACAGCAACAGTGAAATAATCTGGGCTTGAGGCATCCGTTACGCCGGTTGTTGTTGCATAATTAAATGCAATGTTATCCCATTTCAAAGTATCTAGTGCTGTAGCAGGAGAATCACCGCCATAATCACTTGTAATAAGAATGTTTGTTGGTGATGATACGCTCAGGTATGTAAAATTCACATCTACTTTTTTATAGGTGGATTGAATAGTTGAAAAGTCATATTCAGCTTGTCCTATTGGCGTATATGATCCCAACAAATCTCCGGTATATAATAAAAAAGTTATGCTCATCGGCTGGTTGTCGTCTGTGGCATATTTGTAGTAAAATGATACTGATGTAGGTCTTCCAGTAAAAGCAGGTGTTGAAAATCCTTCGCCAAAATTACCAAATGAAGAATAATTTATATCTGTAGTTCCCACTGGATTTACATCGAAGTGCGCCAATGCATAAGTGCCTGATTGTGCATCTGTGGTGCGTTGGATAAAAAACTCGCATGATTCTGTACCACCAGTTGCTGAAGCGCAAGCAGAGCCGTCACTCCAGCTATCCGGCGCATAAAAATTATACGCTGGCTTGAATAGTGTCCAGTTTTCAAAATCCGGATTTGGAACCTGTGTTTGAGCAAATAAAGAACCCGTTAAAAGTAATAGAGCTGTTGATTGTAAAATTTTTTTCATTGTTTATGTTTTAAAATATTGAAATAAAGTTTGCAAAAATATAAAAATGGCTTGTGAAAATCACCATTTGTGAAAAATAAACAACAAAGGGGCTTACGCCCCTTTGTTGTTTAAACTATGTTTAGTAAGAATTAGAAACAATACTGATTTGCTTCAATCAGCTGAGCAGCAATTCTTCTTCTTGCATCTTTTGTATTTAATGGCGCTACTTTGGTGAAACGTTTTAAACCCATTAACATCATGCGTTGCATATCACCATCTGTCATAGAATTGATAGCGTTTTTGCCTGCAATGTTTATGCGGTCGGCAGCATCAAACACATTTACCTTAGTAATATCAATCTGTCCTTTCAATGCAGCCTCGCCTTTTAACGAAATTAATTTTTCTGTGCGAAGCAAGGTAGATTCAGCTACATAAATATCAATAGCAATGTCTGCCATGTTCATCAATATCTCCTGTTCGCTAGCAAGCTTGTCCATGTATTTCTGAGCAGCAGCTCCTGCAATCATCAGCAATGCTTTCTTCATGTTTTTGATTGCCTTCTTCTCTTCAGCAAACAGACCTTCGTCTTCTGCACCGAAATCAGGTATTGCCATCAATTCTTTTTGAACTGCCATTGCAGGGCCCATTAAATCAAGTTCGCCTTTCATTGCTTTTTTCAGGAACATATCCATTGTAAGCATACGATTGATTTCGTTTGTGCCTTCAAAAATACGGTTGATGCGTGAATCTCTGTATGAACGATCCATCGGATAATCGGCAGAGAAGCCATAACCACCTAAGATCTGAACACCTTCGTCACTCACGTAATCCAATGTTTCAGAGCCGGCAACTTTTAACATTGCACATTCAATCGCAAATTCCTGTGCAGCTGCCAGCAATGCCTCTTCGTAGGTCTTGCCTTGTGCAACCAATTCTTCTTCTGCTTCGTGGATACCTTGTCCCGCACGATACATAGCAGATTGTACGGTATAAATACGAATGGCTTGTTCCGCTAATTTATATTGAATAGCGCCGAAGTTTGCAATCGGTTGTTTGAATTGAATACGCTCTTTCGCATACTGTATGGAAAGTGTGCTTACACGATTTGAAGCACCCAATGCAGCAGCTGCAAGCTTAATGCGGCCGATATTTAAAATATTGAATGCAATTAAATGGCCTTTGCCAATTTCACCCAATACATTTTCTACGGGCACTTTGCAGTCGTTAAAGAATACCTGGCGGGTTGAAGAGCCCTTGATACCCATTTTATGTTCTTCGTTACCAAGTGTAACGCCTTCTCCTTTTTCAACAATAAAGCCGGTGAATTTGTCGCCGTCAATCTGTGCAAACACAATGAATGTATCGGCAAAGCCGGCATTGGTGATCCACATTTTTTGTCCGTTCAGAATGTAATGTTTGCCATCGGCTGAAAGAACTGCTTTTGTTTTTGCAGCCAAGGCATCCGATCCGGAACCTGGTTCTGTTAAGCAATAACTTGCTTTCCACTCACCACTTGCCAGCTTTGGCAAATATTTTTTCTTTTGTTCTTCGTTACCGAAATACAAAATTGGTAATGTGCCGATACCCGTGTGTGCTGCAACAGCAACAGCAAACGAGTGACCTGCGCCTATAATTTCTGTGAGCAACAGCGATGTGTTAAAGTCTTTTCCAAACCCTTCAAACCTTTCAGGAATAGAGGTTGCAAGCAAACCAAGTTCTCCGGCTTTTTCTAAAAGCTTTTCCATCAAACCGGGTTCCTGTGCATCAATGCGATCGAGAATCGGTGTTACTTCGGTTGCTAAAAAATCTCTGGCCATATCAGCCATCATTTTTTGTTCCTCGTCAAATTGTTCAGGAATAAAAATGCTTGATGCTTCTTGTTCGCGAATAATGTATTCGCCTCCTTTAAAGCGCTTTTGAGTGGATGTGGATGAAGTGGACATATGGTTGCTGTGTTTGTTAATGGTTTGTGTTCTATTTAACTTGGTTTCCAGTTACTAGGTTCTAGTTACTAGACCAAAATGTTTGTATTTAATCTACGTACGATTTATACTATTGTTATAGTTTACCAGTAGTCTCGTACCTGGAAACTAGTACCTAGCAACTAGAGAAGCTCAAAGATCCCTGCTGCGCCTTGTCCGGAACCTACGCACATGGTAACCATGCCGTATTTCTGGTTTCTGCGTTTCAGTTCGTTGAAGATCTGTACCGATAGCTTAGCACCTGTACAACCCAGCGGGTGGCCAAGTGCAATAGCGCCGCCGTTTACGTTGATTTTAGAATCGTCTAGGCCTAAGGTACGAATAACGGCTAATGATTGTGCGGCAAAAGCTTCGTTCAATTCGATCAGGTCAAGCTGTTCCTTTTTCATGCCTGCCAGTGCCAATGCTTTAGGTACTGCTTCTACCGGACCAATACCCATAATGCGTGGCTCAACACCTGCTACAGCATACGATACCAGACGGGCAATCGGTGTCAGATTTAATTCTTTTACCATTTTCTCTGACATCAATAAAACGAATGCTGCTCCATCGGATGTTTGTGATGAGTTACCGGCTGTTACAGAACCACCGTTTGCAAATACCGGACGTAGTTTGGCTAAAGCTGCCATACTGGTGTCTGCACGCGGACCTTCGTCCATCGCTACCTGATATTCTCTTGTTTTCTTTTTCTCTTTTTCATCCAGATATGTTTCCTTGATTGTAATCGGAACAATGCCATCCTGTAAGTGGCCGTTTTTAATGGCAGCTACAGCTTTCTGATGTGAGTTATATGAGAACAAATCCTGATCTTCTCTGGATACATTATATTGAGTTGCTACCGCTTCTGCTGTAAGGCCCATGCCCCAGTAGTAATCTGCATGTTTCTTTGTCAACTCATAATTCGGTACTGTTTTCCAGCCACCGAACGGAATTGGGCTCATTGTTTCCACGCCGCCGGCAATAATACAATCGGCGTAGCCGGCACGAATTTTTGCGTCTGCAATCGCAATCGTTTCCAATCCGGAAGAACAATATCTGTTCACCGTCATGCCCGGAACTTTTACCGTATCCAGACCCATCAATGAGATCATTCTGCCGATATTCAACCCTTGTTCTGCTTCAGGTGTAGCATTACCAACGATTACATCATCGATACGATCTTTGTCTAATGCCGGTACAGATGCTACTAAATGTTTAATTACTTCTGCACCCAAATCATCTGCCCGATAAAAACGAAAGAGTCCGCGAGGAGCTTTACCTACGGCACTTCTATATCCTGCAACGATGTATACTTCTTGTTGTTTCATGTTGTTTATAGTTACTAGGTTCTAGTTGCTAGGCACTAGACGCTACGGTTAAACATTCGTTTTAACTTTTATAGTTCTTTTAAAAGAGAATAGCATTTTTTGAACTTCTTGAATTTGATTATTAATAGTTTCAAACGATGCATTTGGCATATAATTTAAATCTGCTGCAAGAATCAATTGCGTCTCTAATTCATAACTTGAACCTTGTGCAATTGATAAGAATTGAAATAATTCTTTGTTTGAATTTCTTCCGCATCCTTCAGCTATATTTGAAGGAATAGAAACAGCAGACCGTTGTATTTGGCTCGTAATACCAAAGCGTTCCTCTTTAGGAAAATCTTTAGTAATACAATATATTTCTTTAACAAGTACCATACTTTTTTGCCAAACCTTTAACTCTTTAAAATTATTCATAGCCTTTTTAGTTTCGAGTTACTTGTCACTAGACTCTGGGAACTCTTTACTTAGTTGATTAATTAGTTTTTTTATTTTTAAAGTTATATCGAATCGCCCCCCGCTTATCTATATAACTAAGCCTCTTTTCTTTTGTCTAGTAGCTAGAACCTAGTGCGTCGAAACTATTCCTTCGTCTAGTAACTAGTACCTAGCAACTGGAAACTAGTTCCTCAACGGTCTTCCGCTCGTCAAGATACTCTGAATTCTTTCTAACGTCTTTTTCTCGCCCGTTAATGACAAGAATGCTTCGCGCTCTAAATCCAACAAGTACTGCTCCGATACCAATGTAGGTGCAGATAAATCGCCACCACACATGATGTATGCAAGCTTCTCAGAAATCTTACGATCGTGCTCTGACATATATTTGCCGGAAACCATTGAGTTTGCGCCGGCGTAGAACATACCTAACGCAGATTGTCCAAGTACTTTAATGTCTTTACGTTGCTTCGGTTGCGTGTAGCCTGCTTCCGCTAAACTGATGGCTGCTGCTTTTGCATCTGCAATCAAACGGCTTCTGTTTAATGTAATCCCATCGCTCTTCCGCAGGATACCCATACTTCTTGCCTCTTCTGCAGATGTTGCAACTTTCGCCGTTGCAATATTCATGTATGCATTCTTAAGATTGTTTACCTGGATATCGCCGTCTTCAAACGAGTCGCTTACGCGTAGTGTAAATTCTTTTGTACCGCCCCCGGCAGGAATCAAACCTACGCCGAATTCAACTAAACCAATGTAGGTTTCAGCAAATGCCTGTACATGATCGGCATGCAGTGTCATCTCGCAGCCACCGCCAAGTGTTAGGTTGTGCGGAGCAACAACAACCGGAATAGATGAGTAGCGCGCACGCATCATTGTATTCTGGAAAGCACGGATCATGAAATCAATTTCATCGTATTCCTGTTCGATTGCATACATCAATACCAATGCTAGGTTTGCGCCGGCAGAGAAGTTTGCACCATCGTTACCGATCACAATTCCCTGGAAATCTTTCTCCGCAATACCAATCGAACGGTTGATGGCATCTACCACTTCACCGCCAAGTGTATTCATTTTTGTATGGAACTCAAGATTTACAATTCCATCACCAATATCGTGCAGCGTTGCGCCGGCATTTTTAAATACCGGTTTGTTTGCACGCAGTGTATCTAAAATGATGAATGATTCTGTACCCGGAATTACTTTGTATGACTTAGTTGGTATATCATAGTATAAACGCTTCCCTGCTTCAGACTTGTAGAAACTTGTATTGCCTGCTTCAAGCATTTCGTATACCCACTGTGCCGGTTTGTGTCCGTCTTCTTCCATCAACTTCACTGCTTTCGCAACACCAACAGCATCCCATGTTTCAAACGGACCAAGTTCCCAGCCAAAACCTGTACGCATCGCATCATCAATGCGATATAACTCATCAGAGATTTCTGGAATACGGTTTGAAACGTATTTGAACAGACCTAAGAATGTTTTTCTGTAGAACTGCCCTGCTTTATCCGCTGATTTAATTAAAACAGAAAAACGAGGTTTTAACTCTTCAATTGTTTTTGTCTGCTCAAGAGCGGCAAACTTCACTTTTTGCTGAGTGCCATATTCCAGTGAGTTCAGATTCAAGGAAAGAATCTCTGTTTGTCCGGCTGCATTTTTTGTTTTCTTATAAAAGCCTTGTTGTGACTTATCTCCGTACCATTTGTTCTCGTCAATTTTTTTCAAAATCTCCGGTAATACAAACATGTCTTTTGCCTCATCATACGGAGCTCCTGCAAGCAAACCGTTGGCTACTTTAATTACCGTGTCAATCCCTACTACATCAAGTGTGCGGAAGGTTGCAGATTTCGGACGGCCAATAACGGGTCCGGTTAATTTATCGACTTCTTCAACCGTCAGGCCTAATTCAATAATGGTGTGAAGTGCTTCCATGATGCCGTAGATACCAATGCGGTTGGCTATAAAACCAGGAGTATCTTTACACAGTACAGTAGTTTTTCCTAAATACAAATCACCGTACAGCATTAAGAAATCAATTACCTCCGGATTTGTTTTCGGTGCCGGAATGATTTCTAATAGACGCATGTAGCGCGGCGGGTTAAAAAAGTGTACGCCGCAGAAATGTTTCTGAAAGTCTTCGCTTCTTCCTTCAGCCATCAAATGCATAGGTATACCTGATGTATTTGATGTAATAAGCGTGCCAGGTGTACGGAAGCTTTCAACCTGTTCGTATACTTTTTTCTTGATATCTAAATTTTCAACAACTGCTTCAACGATCCAGTCAAATGAAGCAATGTCTTTCATATTGTCTTCGAAATTCCCTGTCGTAATGCGCGAAGCATGACCGGCATCGTATAAAGGTGTCGGATTCGATTTCAATGAAGCCATCAATGCATCGTTCACAATACGGTTACGAACGGCTTTGCTTTCAAGCGTAAGACCTTTTGCTTTTTCAGCATCATTCGGTTCTTTCGGTACAATATCCAGAAGTAATACTTCCAGTCCAAGGTTTGCAAAATGACATGCAATACGTGACCCCATTACGCCGGAACCCAATACTGCAACTTTGCGAATTTTTCGATGGCTCATTTCTTTAAATGAAGGTTATTAGGTTAGCGATGTATTTTTATTTTCAATGATAGCCTGGATTTCATGCAGCACGTCGAAAAACGTATTCAACTTATCATCCGGAATCTGCTCCCGAATCTTTGTGTTGAAATCAAGTACAAAATCTTTCGCTATCTGTCTTTTTTCCTTACCGAGTTTAGTAAGAAAAATAGTAACTTTTCTTTTATCTGTATTATCATTTCTGCGCTCAATCAAGCCTTCTTTCTCCATGCTGTTAAAAACACGGGATAAGCTTGTTGCTTCCATACCCAAAGCCGGACCAATATGTGTTGCTGCCGTTCCTTTTTCCGGATCAATGTTTAATAGAATAAACCCAACGGCAGCTGTTGTGCCATATTTTGATGCACGCTCATTATACATTCTGGAAATTGCATGCCAGGAATATTTAATGTTAAAGCAAACGGTCTCTTTGGGTTTCATATAATTATTTAACGGAAAAATTCAATATTTTGTTATGCGTTCATAATAAAAATATTGCTGTTTTTGAAAAATTTTACCTGTTGAAAGTGTCTTTTTAAAAAAGTATATATAAAATATTGATTTTAAAATGCTTAAAATCAAGTTGTTTACATATACAATGAATGCAACTTAATTACCAGAATAGTTGACAAGCCCAAAGCAATAGCTAAAAAGGCAATATTGGCAGCTTGTGGGCTTAAAAAGGGTTGTAAAACAAGATAAATAGCCACAGAACCAAAAATAGAATAGATTACTGTACGCTTTTTAAAACGGGTTTTATGTCTTTTTTGAATAAAAATGGCTTCTTTCTGTAAAGTTTGCATCAGATTATGTTCGCCCAAAACACTGTCTACCAGTGCTTTTTTTATTTCAGCATCATTTAATCCCTCGCCCTTTAATTTCAGGACAAGGCTATAAATAATATCTGCTGTAATATGCGGTTCCATAAATTTTTTATCAATTTATTACATTTACGCAGGGGGTTAAATAATGTTATCATATTTTAATAATTAGTATAAATATTTCAAGTAGGCGGTTTGAAATCTATAAAAGTGCTGCCGACCATTCTTCTTCCTGAAAGCCCAGCAGGTATTCCGATCCGTGCTGCAGCAAGGGCCGTTTTACAACTGAAGGGTTTTTAATGATGAGTTCAATAGCCTTTTTAGGGTCTGAAATCCCTGCTTTTTCAGCATCAGAATAGTTTTTCCAGGTTGTTCCCCGCTTATTAATAATTTCATCTATACTTAATTTTTTCATCCATTTCAGAATTTCAGCTTCGGTAATGCCGCTTTTTTTATAGTCATGAAATTCATAAGAGATTTTTTTAGCATCTAACCACTTAAATGCCTTTTGCATAGTGTCGCAATTTTTAATGCCGAAAATAATAAGAGGTTTCATCTGAGAATCGTTGATTAAGGCTTAAAAATACAACAAGACTTCAGTTTTGCTCAATAAATTGCTCTATATCTTTTTAATTCAGATTATCGTATATACATTCAACGTTAAATATTCTAATAAGAATCTTACATGGCCGTAACCCGCATTTTCGATTTAATTCCGCAGCAACTTGCTAAGTATCCGAAAGATGATGCTTTAGCTACAAAAGAGAATGGTAAATGGATCACCTATTCTTCTGCACGCATACAGGAAATTATCAATACCGTTAGCATTGGCTTATTAAAACTGGGCATTAAAAAAGATGATAAAATTGCAATCATTTCGCCCAACCGTCCGGAATGGAATTTCATCGATTTAGGACTGCAGCAACTGGGTGCAGTAAGTGTTCCTATCTATCCGACAATTACGGTAGAAGATTACCGATATATTTTTGACGATGCTGAAGTTAAAATAGTTTTTGTATACGACAAAGCATTGTATGACAAAGCCGCTGAAGCAATTGCAGGTTCTAAAAGCAATCCTTCTATATATACGTTACAGCCTGTAGCTGGTGCAAAAAGCTGGCAAGACATCACCGCTCTTGCAGCGGGCGAACCGGCAGCTATACTTGATCCATATAAAGCGCAGGTGTTTAATGATGATTTGCTAACGCTGATCTATACGTCAGGCACCACGGGCAAACCCAAAGGTGTAATGCTTACGCACAACAATCTGCTGAGCAATGTTACGGCAGCTGTACCATTGATGCCGGTTGACAGCAGACATAAAGCGCTTAGCTTTTTACCATTGTGCCATGTATATGAGCGTATGCTGTGTTATTTATACATATCGCAAGGGGTTTCTATTTATTATGCAGAAAGTACCGACACAGTTGCAGAAAATTTAAAAGAAGTTCAACCCAATATATTTGTTACAGTGCCGCGTTTGCTTGAAAAAGTATACGACAGGATTGTTGCTAAAGGTGCGGAACTTACAGGCATCAAGAAGTTTCTCTTCTATTGGGCACTTGAGTTAGGTTTAAAATACGATACCCAGAAAAATCAAGGCTTCTGGTATAATCTACAGTTAAACCTGGCGAATAAGGTTATCTTTAATAAGTGGCGCGAAGCATTGGGAGGCAATGTAATTGCTATTGTTTCGGGCGGTGCGGCTTTACAACCTCGCTTGGCACGTGTTTTCTGGGCCGCCAAAATTCATATTATGGAGGGTTATGGCTTAACAGAAACGTCACCGGTAATTGCAGTGAACAGATGGAACGCTGATGAAAACAGAATCAGTACAGTGGGTCCGTTGATATCTGGTGTTGAAGTGAAAATTGCTGAAGACGGTGAGATTTTAACACGCGGACCACATATCATGAAAGGATATTACAAGCGTCCGGATTTAACAGCAGAAGCCATTGACACCGAAGGCTGGTTCCATACCGGAGATATTGGTCAGTTTGTAGAAGGGAAATATTTAAAAATTACAGATCGGAAAAAAGAAATGTTTAAAACCTCCGGCGGCAAATACATTGCGCCGCAGTTGGTTGAAAATAAATTTAAAGAGTCGCGCTACATTGAGCAAATTATGGTAATCGGTGAAGGAGAGAAATTCCCTTCTGCTATTGTAGTGCCGGCTTTTGCTGATGTAAAAAGCTGGTGCCAACTTAAAGGCATTCCATATACAACCGATGCTGAAATGGTTTGTAATGTACAAGTCATCGAAAAATTTCAGAAGGAGTTTGATGAGATGAATGAAAATTTTGCGCAATACGAACGTGTTAAGAAATTTATTTTACTTGCCAAACCATTTACGATAGAGAGCGGAGAAATGACGCCAACGCTGAAGCTGAAACGGAAGATCGTAATGCAGAACAATGCGGCGAAGATTGAAGCGATGTATGAAAGGTAGTTGCGAGGTGGGAGGTGCTAGTTTCCAGACGAGAGAAGTATAGAGTACGGAGAACAGAGTACTAAGACTATAGAAAGAACGGTTTTGATTGAGATCAGAACCGTTCTTTTTTTGAAGACTTTCTTCAAATTAAACAGATATCTAGGCTGTTTAATTTGCAATAATTCTTATGTGCCTTATACCTATCCGTCGTGCGCTTAGATAACTCTACGAATAAAAAAGTTCTCATTTCTCCAATCCCTGATAAAACAAAAGACCCTTCACGTAAATATGTGAAGGGTCTTTTGTTTTAGATAATATTCAATTTTTATCTTATCGCATCATCGCCGCGGGTTTTGGTACGCATACGGATAGCATCCAACACATCGTACACAAAAATTTTCCCATCTCCGACTTTGCCTTCTGAGCCTGTTTCTAAAATTACATCAATACACTTTTCAAGATTCTCATCGCTCACTACACAAATGATCATCACTTTAGATAAAAGTACAATAGACTTTTCTGTACCTCTGTATATCTCCGGAAAACCTTGCTGCAGACCAACTCCTTTCACGGGTACAACGGTCATACACGGGATGCCAACTTTTATCAAACCTGCCTGTATTGCCTTCAGCTTTGATGGCTTTACAATTGCTTCAATCTTTTTCATCTTTACAATTTTTTATTCAATCGTTGTATACGCTTCAATACCAAATTCTACCGCATCGGTACCTGCAAGCTCTTCACGCTCACCTAAACGAATGCCTGTTGTTTTCTTTAATACTACGAATGCCACATACGTTACTGTGAAAGAACATGCTGCAATAACGGTTACACCCAGGGCCTGCACGCCTAACAAATGGGCATCGCCTGTTGTAAACAAACCATTTTTAGTAGCAAACAAACCTACAGCTAGCGTACCAAAAAATCCATTCACACCGTGTACAGCAATAGCGCCTACAGGATCGTCTACTTTCATTTTGTCGATGGCAACAACAGCTACGTCAATCAGGATACCGGCAATCAAACCAATAATAATTGCTGAATTTGCACTTACTACATTACAGCCAGCCGTAATAGCAACCAACCCGGCCAATACACCATTAATCACCATCGTAATATCGATTCGCTTGTAACGAAGAAAGGTATATACCATAGTTGAGATACCGCCCATAGCCGATGCAAGAAATGTATTTGTTGCAACTGTGCCAATCAGCTCCCACTTACCAACAGCACCTAATGTAGACCCCGGGTTAAAACCAAACCACCCGAACCAAAGTATAAATGCACCCACCGCCGATAAGGTTAAGTTGTGCCCTGGTATCGGGTTGATGGAACCATCAGCATTGTATTTGCCTATACGCGGTCCAAGTACAATGGCTGCTGCAAGACCTGCAAAACCGCCCATGGCATGTACCGCAGCCGAGCCCGCAAAATCATTGAAGCCCATTTGTGCCAACCAGCCATTGGGATTCCATACCCAGTTGGCTGCAATCGGATACATGAATGCACAGAAAAACAAAACAAAGAAAGCGTAGGCCCAAATTTTCATACGCTCAGCTACCGCACCTGATACGATAGATATAGCTGCTATAGCAAAGCCCATCTGTATGAACCAGAATAGTTTGTTTGACACCGTTAGGCCCAGACCCATGTCGCCTTCCGGGATGCCAAATCCAAAGGCCCACCAGCCATTTGATTCGCCATAGGCTATTCCAAATCCGATTGCATAAAATGCAATGCCTCCAAAGATGATATCAATCATTACTTTGGCAATAATACTAATGGAGTTTTTAGATCGCACAAATCCGGATTCAAGTAAGGCAAAGCCGCCTTCCATCTGAAAAATAAGTGCAGCACAAATTGCCACCCAAACCGTATCAATGGCATGGGTGAGCTCTACCTGCTGTGCAGCAAGCTCAGTCATTTCGTTCATTTTAGATTAATTGATAAAAGGTTATAAAAATGTACCGGTTAAATACATTTGTGACAAAACTGTTAAAATATTTATAGATTAAAAAGAAAAACGACCATAAAATTGAATTTGCCTACAATATTTTAACTCACTTTGTCAAAATTTGTATCTTTTTCTTCCATTAGCATTATGAATAGACCCAAGCATCGTTTTCTATTAACAACTATGAACCTAAACCATCTATTTATGCTGCGACTTTTTATCCCCGTGTGTTTCTTTTTGCTTGCTATGTGCTCAAGCAGTAAAACAAAAAATGCTGTTTATGAAAAATTTGATAGTGTTAAAATCGCCGAGGCCTTTTCTTTTTGTAAGAAGAATGGATTCGATACCGCAACCTGCTTCTTTGTAGATATGAGTATTCACTCCGGCAAGAATCGATTTTTTGTGTGGGACTTTGCAAATAAAAAAGTATTGCATCAAGGTCTTTGCTGCCATGGCATGGGCAAAGGAAGTACGCCTTCTGCGCCTGTGTTCAGCAACGAAATTGGAAGCTATTGTACGTCTTTAGGGAAATATAAAGTAGGCATTCGTTCTTACAGCCAATGGGGCATACACGTACATTATAAATTACATGGACTGGAATCAACAAATTCGAATGCCTATAACCGCATTGTTGTGTTGCATTCCTACTACCCTGTTTCAGAATCTGAAACGTATCCTTTTCATTTATCAATGGGCTGGAGCCTCGGTTGTCCGGTAGTTTCGGATAGTCTAATGACAAACCTGGACGCACTGCTGCAAAAGAAAACCAAGCCAACGCTGTTGTGGATTTATAAGTAAATACATGGTTCTTGCCAAAAATTTTTACATTTGCCAAAGTATTATAACCCGACAATATCTTGTACTTTAACTTATGAAGTATTATTTCATTTTCTTATTTACTCTATTTAATTGTTTGTCTGTTTTTTCGCAGAATTCAGGGTACAAATATGAACCTCTCGGACACAGAACTTCATACGAATCCGGGTATTATTATACGCATTCAGGTGAAAAATTTTCGGGATTCATCAAATGGGAATGTTCGGGATGGTCGCGTGAAATAGGGGCAAATTATATTTTATTTAAATCCGCTGCAGGTGAAAAGAAAGTCCGATTAACAACCAATGATATAAAAGCATTTGTTATTGGTAAAGATAGTTTTGCCATCATCAAATCAATTGTGCGAGGTATAGCCAAATACGATAAAGATTTTGCCCGAGTTGTTTCAACAGGTTCTCTTACTCTTTACAGTCATTGTGAGGAAACCAAAGCAGGAGGCTATACTTCAACCGGCATAGAATGTTTTTATTTCATAAGAAAAAATGACTCATTATATCGTCTAAAAAGAAAAGATTTTCAAGACAGTGTTGAATTTCTTTTTGGTGATAACAAAGTTATAATGAATCAGATTAATAATGGAAGTTTAACCTTTGACAATATTGAGCAAATAGTTGCAGAATATAATACTTGGAAAGTTAATCAATAATCTACTCCAGCTCCAGATTAAAGCTGCCGTTCATTACCAGTTTTCCTTCGACTTCTTTGTTGGTGCCGGGCATCTGGAAGCCCTTCAGCTTCGTGGTTTTGCCTTTGCTTAAGAGATCAAAAATATTTTTATCGCTAAGTTTCTTGCCAAGCATTACAAAAGGGATTTTAAAACCGCACGCATTAAAATTAGAACAGCCATATGCTGTATTGCCTTTCTTTAATAAGTAATCTTTACACTTCGGGCATTTCAATGTTTCTATTGCAACATCCTCTTTGGGCTTTTTCTCTTTTGCTTCCTTTGGTTTGTTTTCTTTTGTGTTGTCTGCTTTTGAAATTTTATCTGCTGTTTTAGATTTTTCCGGAGCAATATAAATAGCTTTGTACGAATTGTTTTTTACTTCTATAGTAATGCCCGTTACCATATCTATCAATTCCTGCTTGAATGTTTCTAATTGGTATTCGCCTTTCTCCATCAGGCGCAGCTTACGTTCCCAGTTTCCGGTTAGCTCTGCGCTTTTCAATAATTCTGAATGAATGCAATCAATCAGATCCATACCGGTTTGTGTCGCAAAAATATTTTTCTTGCGACGCTCAATGTATTTTCGTTTAAATAAGGTTTCAATAATATTCGCTCTTGTTGACGGCCTGCCAATACCATTATCTTTCAGCAATTCCCGCATTTCTTCATCTTCCACTTGTTTACCCGCCGTTTCCATGGCACGTAGCAACGTGGCTTCTGTATACGCTTTTGGTGGTGAAGTTTTCCCCTGGTGCACCATCGGTGCGTGTGGACCAGTTTCACCAACTGTAAAATTCGGCATTACTTTTTCTTCATCACCTTCTTCTTTCTTTTCTGTTTTATCATTTGCATAAACTTCTTTCCAGCCTGCTTCAATAATCTGCTTTCCCGTTGCTTTAAATTCCACTTGCCCCACCGTGCCAAGTACTGTTGTATTGGATACTTTACATTCCGGATAAAATACGGCAATAAACCGGCGCGCAATCAAATCATAAATACGCTTCTCTTCTATTTGCAAATTTGAAGAAGGCGTAACACCTGTTGGTATAATGGCATGGTGGTCGGTAACTTTTTTATCATCAAATACGGCCTTTGATTTGGGAATGGGTTTGGCCAACACAGGTGCCGTCAATGCCTGATAGAATGTAAGGTCTTCTAAAATTCCTTTTACCTTCGGATAGAGATCTTCTGAAAGGTATGTGGTATCTACTCTCGGGTAGGTTACAAATTTCTTTTCATACAAAGTTTGTACGTGCTTCAACGTATCTTCCGCAGAATAGCCAAATTTTTTATTTGCTTCAACTTGCAGCAATGTCAAATCATATAATTTCGGATTGCCTTCTTTGCCTTCTTTAATATCAAATGCAGTTACAACAAACGGATGTCCTTTCAAATATTCAAGTCCTTTGTTGGCCTTTTCTAAAGACTTTAAGCGTTCTATTGTTGCCGTAAACTCTGTTTCTCTGTAAATGGTTTTTAACTCCCAATATTCTTCTGAAACGAACGCATCAATTTCTTTCTGCCGTGCTACAATCATTGCCAGTGTTGGTGTTTGCACACGGCCGATTGATAATACAATTTTGCCTTGCCCGAATTTTTTGGTAAACAAACGCGTAGCATTCATACCCAGCAGCCAATCACCAATGGCGCGGGCACTGCCGGCTGCATACAGGTTGTTGTATTGATCGGCTGCTTTTAATTTCTGAAAACCTTCTTTGATTGCTTCAGTTGTTAATGAAGAGATCCACAACCGTTTAACAGGTACGCTGCATTTTGCTTTTAATAAAACCCAGCGCTGAATCAGTTCTCCTTCCTGACCGGCATCACCACAGTTTATAACTTCGTCGCAGGCATGGACCAATTTTTCAATTACTTTAAATTGTTTTTTAACGCCTGCATTATCGATCAATTTAATGCCGAAGCTTGGCGGTATCATTGGAAGATCTTCCAGTCGCCACATTTTCCAACGTTCCAGATAGTCGTGCGGTTCTTTCAGTGTACAAAAATGCCCGAAAGTCCAGGTAACCTGATATCCATTGCCTTCCCAATAGCCGTCGTTACGCTTCTTTGCTCCAAGCACTTCGGCGATATCTTTGGCAACACTTGGTTTTTCGGCAATGCAAAGCTTCATAAAAAGAGAAAGTAATTTAAAATTATTCAAATGATCAGCCGTCTGACCACTTGTGCTTACAATATTAGTTCGGCGACTTTTTTGTAGCCCGACGAATTGTAGATTATTTTAGACGTAAACAAATTTAAAAAGTTTGAATGAGTCTGTTATAGGTGTGAATAAGTATAAAGGCCATTATTGTTTTAACCGCAAAGGACGCGAAGGAAATCGCAAGGAGCGCAAAGCTACTGGCGTATTTTGCGTCGACTAAAAATATGCCGTGGTTCGGTATGTTTACGCAGTTGCAGTAAATTATATGTGCAATTGTTTCTTGCGTAAATTACCAACCACTTGCAATGATTGATATAAAACAAAAATGTCCCGCCTTTCAGCGGGACATTTTAATTGTTATTGTGTTAAACTCTGATTAACCATTCATGGAGATCAAGAATTCGTCGTTATTCTTTGTTTTAGACATTCTGTCGATCAAGAAATCCATCGCTTCGATTGAGTTCATGTCTGACATGTACTTACGCAAGATCCAGATACGGGAAAGTGCATCTTTATCAATCAATAGATCTTCGCGACGCGTACCGGATGCAGGTACATCAATTGCAGGATATACACGTTTGTTGGCAAGCTTACGATCCAACTGAAGTTCCATGTTACCTGTTCCTTTGAATTCTTCAAAGATAACTTCATCCATTTTAGAACCTGTTTCGATCAATGCTGTTGCAATGATTGTCAACGAACCGCCATTCTCTACGTTACGTGCTGCACCGAAGAATTTTTTCGGTTTGTGTAATGCATTTGCATCCACACCACCTGAAAGTATTTTACCGGATGAAGGAACAACGGTGTTGTATGCTCTGGCTAAACGAGTGATAGAATCCAATAAGATTACTACATCGTGACCACATTCAACCATACGCTTTGCTTTTTCAAGCACCATGCTCGCTACTTTTACGTGGCGATCAGCCTGCTCATCAAACGTTGAAGAGATAACTTCTGCTTTTACGCTGCGTGCAATATCTGTAACTTCTTCCGGACGTTCATCGATCAATAAGATAATCAAATATACTTCCGGATGATTTGCAGCAATGGCGTTTGCAATTTCTTTCAACAAAACAGTTTTACCTGTTTTTGGTTGTGCTACAATCATACCACGTTGTCCTTTACCAATTGGTGCGAACATATCGAGGATACGTGTAGACAATTGATTGTGCGTAGTAGAAAGATTTAAACGGTCTTGCGGGAAAATAGGAGTTAAAAATTCAAATGGTATACGATCACGGATCTGTTCCGTTGTTTTGCCATTTACTGTTTCAACTTTTAATAAAGCAAAGTATTTTTCTCCTTCTTTCGGCGGACGAATTTGTCCAACAATTGTATCTCCTGTTTTCAAACCAAATAATTTGATTTGAGAAGGTGAAACATAGATGTCATCCGGGCTAGCCATGAAGTTGTAATCCGGAGAACGAAGGAATCCATATCCTTCTGAAATAATTTCCAATACACCTGAGTTAACAATAACACCATCAAATTCTTTTACAGAATATTGTTGGTTTGGTGTTTGTCTCATCGGACGATCAACAGATTCAGATCTTGATTCTCTTTCTTCTGAAACTCTTGCCGGACGATCTTCTGAGTAAGATGAACGCGGCTGACGATCTTCAAAGTTGTTGCTGCGTGGAGCACGTTCTTCGTAGTTGCTTCTTGCCGGACGATCTTCTGAATACGATGATACTCTTGCCGGACGCTCCAATGGTACTTCTTCTGAAGGTACTATAGATTGGCGTTCTCTTCTTCCTGCCGTTGATGCTCTTGGAATTGATATTTCGGGAGCAGGTGTACTGCTCATATATGTATTTTCTTCTGCTGTCTCGGCTGCTTTAACGTTAATGCGTTTTGCACGCGGACTGCGGTTGTGATTTTCTTCTTCTGAACTGGCTGAAAAGACTGGTGTTTCTGATTCCTGTGCTGATTCTGAAAAAGTGGCGGTGGTTGATACTTCTTTACGGACAGAAGTTGCTACGGCTGGGTTTAATGCTTGCTGATCTAATATTTTGTAGACCAGTTCTTTTTTTTGTAATTTTTTAAAATTGGGAACATTCATTTTTTCAGCTATAATTCTTAGTTCAGATAATAGCTTTAAATCTAATTCTTCAATGTTGTACATAATTGTGTGCTAATGTAATTGAAATCTTAAGCAAGGTGGGTTTATATTTCGTTGTATTCACAGTTTGCGTGCGAGACCCTCAGATTCAAACAATAAAAGAAATACTTATTGGCAATTGAAATGTAGGTGAGCAGCAGAAAATTGTGGCTGTTTACGATTTGATGTTACAAGTATATGGGAAGTTCTACTCATTGTCAAGAGTAAGTAAGAAAACCTTTAAAGTTTATTGAAAAAAATTGATTCCTAATAATCCTTATTTCTTGTAACTTGCGTTTCTGTTACCTAATCCCAATAATTTAGAATAAACATGTTGCAAATCAATTATATCCGCGAAAATAAAGCACTTGTGCTGGAAGGACTTAAAAAGAAGTATTTTGCCGATGCAGACCAAAAAGTAGAGGAGATTCTTCAAATAGACCAAAGTCGCCGGGAAACTCAACATACATTAGACCTTTTACAAGCCGAAGCCAACCAAAAAGCCAAAGCTATTGGGGAATTAATGAAAGCAGGGAAAAAAGAAGAGGCTGAAAAAGAAAAGGCTGCTTCGACACAACTGCGTTCTAAAACAAAAGAGTTGCAGGATTTTCTGACTGAAAAGGAAGAAGAATTGAATGCGGTACTTGTGAAATTGCCAAACCTGCCACATCACAGCGTGCCGGTTGGTCGTACTCCCGAAGAAAACATAACGATTTATTCTCACGGCGAAATTCCTGTATTGCATGCAGATGCTCAGCCACATTGGGAATTGATTAAAAAATACGACATCATTGATTTTGAACTTGGTGTTAAAATTACCGGTGCAGGTTTTCCTGTATACAAAAATAAAGGTGCCCGTCTTCAGCGCGCATTAATCAATTTTTTCCTGGATGAAGCGGTTAAGGCCGGCTACGTTGAAGTTCAGCCGCCGATTATGGTAAATGAAGCTTCCGGTTATGGCACAGGTCAATTGCCGGACAAAGACGGCCAGATGTATTTTGCAGGTGAGGATAAGCTTTATTTAATCCCAACGGCTGAAGTACCTATTACCAATATGTACCGGGATATGATTATTAAAGAAGAAGATCTTCCGATTAAGAATACCGGTTATACACCCTGTTTTAGAAGAGAGGCAGGTTCCTGGGGAGCGGATGTACGTGGCTTAAACCGCTTGCATCAATTTGACAAAGTAGAACTTGTGCAGATTGCCTTGCCTGAAACTTCTTATACTGTTCTGGAAGAAATGAAAAAACATGTGCAGGGTTTGTTGGAAAAATTAGAGCTTCCATATCGTATTCTTCACTTATGCGGTGGAGATATGAGTTTTACTTCTGCCCTAACATTCGATTTTGAAGTGTATTCAGCTGCACAAAAGCGTTGGCTGGAAGTAAGTTCTGTAAGTAACTTTGAAAGTTATCAAGCCAACCGTTTGAAGCTTAGACATAAGACAGACGGGAAAACGCAATTGCTGCATACGCTTAATGGTAGTGCATTGGCATTGCCCCGTATAGTTGCTTCTATTCTGGAGAACAACCAAACACCTGAAGGTGTTCGTGTTCCAAAAGCATTGCAACCATATACAGGTTTTGATCTGATTAATTAATTTATTGACTGCTAAACCTATAAGGATTCGTGTAAACCTTAAGTTATTCAATGGTTTCAACTCATTAATCCTTATAGGTTTTATTCAAACTATCAGCCTTTAAACAAGAGTCATTTTCTTCTATCTAAAACAAAAGAGTGGTGTTAAATAGCACCACTCTTTTGTTTTAGATTATATTACTACATCAAGAATGGTTTGAAAAAAAACAGCATTAGAACCAAACCTGACCGCCAGGTTTTCCATTGCTTTATATTCATACTCCTCAAGGAATCTTTCAAGGTGTGAATCTTTTTCAAAAAATAATTGCAGGCTATATGTACTGCCACTGTTTTCTGTTTCGTATCGAAGCTTCATTAAGTGGTGCTTACGTACATATCCTGAATCCAGAGCCAGCGTAAAGTATACATCTCGCGCCCAGTCAATCCATTCTTTTTCAACGGCAGGATCTAAATTAAATGTTGTGTTAAATAAAATCATAGGTGCGAATTAATACTTTAGCTCCAAAATAAAAAATTATTGTAAAGGCTTTTTATTCGAAACTTTAAAATTGTAAATTAAAAATGCAAACCAAAGAGGTTCTAATTCGTAGGAGTTTGAATTGGGGTTTGTGAAAATACGATTAAAACCGATCTTTAAAATTATGTATAGCAATAGTAATACTTCCATTAATTATACGAAAGTCTTTTTGGTGCTTTCTACCCTATTTTTTATGTGGGGTTTAATTACGGTTCTAAACATCTCTTTAATTGAAGAATTGCGCGATGTTTTTAAACTTAGCTATTATGAATCATTAAGTATCAATCTGGCGCTATATGGTACCTATTTCATTATTGCTCTACCTGCCGGTGCAATAATTGATCGTGTGGGCTTCAGAAAGGGTATCATTATTGGTGCCGGCCTTTCAAGTTTCGGATGTTTTTTGTTCTATCCAGCTGCAGAATCTAATTCATTCTTTAAGTTATTGATGGCCTTATTTGTTTTAGGTTCAGGTTTTACCTTTCTGCAGGTAGCCTCAAATCCTTATGTTGCATTACTTGGTATGCGTGGAAAAGGTGCTGCAAAACTATCTTTTATTCAAGCTTTCAATTCATTCGGTACTTTTCTGGCTCCTTTATTGGCTGGGGGTATCTTCATGTCCATAACAGGTTTAAAATCTGATAGCTTTGCAACCATGTCTCCGGAAGATCTTTTGCTGCATAAGATTCTTCTTGTTCAGGTTCCCTACCTTGTATTTGGGCTTATCTGGTTTTTATTAATGCTGATCGTTTTGCTTTCAGAACTTCCTAAAGTGAACATTCACGATCAGCAACCGCTGATCCGAACAAATGAAAAAGAACACCGCAAATATTTAATTCAATATCCTCAGGTTGTAAATGGTGCACTTACGTTGTTTTTATATGTAGGTGCAGAAGTCTCTCTTGCATATTATATCACGAATAAAAGTGAATCGTTGATTCCTTATTACTGGGGCTGTGCTTTATTGGGCCGCTTTATTGGTGCCGGTCTTTTATTTGTTGCAACCAGTCCGCGTAAGCTTATGAAATTTTCAGGCTCAGTAGCAATCTTCTTATTATTAGTATACATGATCGTTAATAACGACGAGAAATATATTGTAAATATGACTCAGGATATTGATCCTGCTTTATACTTGCTTGTATTAATAGGCTTATGCAATTCAATCATCTGGCCAACCGTATTTACAATGGGTATAGACGGCATGGGCAAATATTCGATGAAAGCAAGTGCCCTTCTTGTCATGGGCGTTGTTGGCGGAGCAATTATCCCTTTCATATTTATTTTCCTGTTGACTGAATATTCGATTATATCCGCATTCCCGATTCTGATTCTTTCTTATGTTGCTGTCATTTGGTTTGGTTCCAAAGGTTCTATTTACGAGAAGAAAAATAATTTTTATTGATCTGGACGCGACATAGCTCCAATAAAAAGGGCTGCTCTTTTATTAAGAGCAGCCCTTTTTATTGCGCAGGAAAATTGTGTTTTAATTTTTTTCAGGTTTCATGTATTGTTCAAACCAAAGCTGAAAAATTACCAGTGACCAGATACGTTTGCTGTGAAAATAATTCCCTGCTCTGAAATTTTCAATAAGCGATTTTATTTCTTTGAAATTAAAGATCCCTTGAGTCTCAATATATTTTTCTGACAAATAATTATCGATCAAATAGGTGTGTGAACTCTTTAGCCACTCTTCGGAAGGTGCCGCAAACCCCCATTTTGTTCTATAAATTAATTGTACTGGCAAATACCTTTCAAGCGCTTTCTTTAAAATATATTTTTGCGTGCCGTTATTGATTTTTAATTCAACAGGCAGGTTGATTGCGAACTCTGCCAGATGGTAATCTAAGAAAGGGCATCGCACTTCCAATCCATGTCGCATGGATGCAATATCCATTTTATACATTAAATCGTCTGCCAGATAATAATTGATATCGAAAAAGGAAACAGCTTGTTCGTTCGTTAATGAAATCTTCTCCAACGATTCCCAGTAAGGTATCGTTGTTGCATGTTTATAGGTATAGTTCAACAACTTGCCTACTTCATGCTGAGTAAACATTTGCTGCTCCTGCGACCACATATTTAAGAAGGGGTGTTTATCATTCCAGCCATCAAACAAGCGTGATTTAATGGCAGGCTTTCCGCCAAGCATTAATAAAATACTTTCGGCAAGCTTTAATGATGCTTTACCTCCAATACGTTTTAACGTGGCTACTCTGTTATACCAATAGTACGTATTATACCCCATGAAAAGCTCATCGCCGCCATCTCCGGTTAATGCAACCGTTGTGTGCTGACGTGTAACTTTTGATATTAATAAACTTGGCAATACTGAAGATACCGCAAATGGTTCGTCATAAAATTCAACGGCATCTTTCAATACCGAAAAAATATCTGTTGTAGGTAATCGGTATTCCTGATGGTTTGTTTTTAAAATCTCTGCAACCCGTTTCGCATATCCGCTTTCATCATAGCGCTTTTCGTCAAAACCAATAGTAAAGGTCTCTACAGAGGTTTTGCTGTTTTCCTGAAATTTTGCCACAACCAACGATGAGTCAACACCGCCGCTTAAAAATGCACCAATAGGCACATCACTGATCATTCTTGATTTTACAGCCGATGAAAGTAACTGATGAAATTCTTCTACAGCATCTTTTTCTTTAATCTTTACCGGATTATATTTTTCGCGAATGTCATAAAAAGTCTTTATAGTAACATGAACTTTATTTGTGACTTCTATATAACATCCGTTTGATAGTTTTTTTATGTTTTGAAAAATCGTGTTGGGTTTAGGAATGTATTCGAGAAATAAATAATCTGCCAATGCTTCAGTATTAATTCTTCTGGGAATGGGCAACTTCAGTAAGGCTTTGATTTCTGAAGCAAACGCAAAGCCATCCGGACCATCATAGTAGCACAGAGGTTTAATTCCGAAGCGGTCTCTGACAAGTGTTAATTTTTCGTCAACCGTATCCCATATTGCAATAGCAAACATGCCGTTAAACTCCTGAAAGGCTTGCGGGCCCTTTAAAGAAAAAAGCTCTATAATAACTTCCGTATCGCTTGTTGTTTCCGTTACAATATGATGTTTCTGAGCAATCTCTTTATAATTGAATACTTCTCCGTTAAAAACCATCACATACCGCTTATCTTTAGAGAAGAAAGGCTGGTTTGCAGCTTCAGATAAGTCCAGAATGCTTAGTCTGCGGTGTCCAAGATGAATTTCCTGACTACTGTTTGAATAAAAACCTTCTGCATCCGGCCCACGGTGCTGAAGTCTTCGTGTCATTTTACGAAGATCTTCTGCTGACCATTTTGATGAAATAAAACCGGTAATGCCGCACATAAGGTTTATAAAAGATATTTACAAAAGATAAAAAAGAATTTGTGTTGATTGTCTTTAGTTAGAACGTTTGAAATGATTGAATGTTTGCTTGTACTAAAAATAAATATTCTGCGCAGCGTGTCAATATAGTCTGTCTTCCAGATCAAACGGCAATACATAAGTCATTCGTTCAATTCCTATGCTGTATGGAATAACCGTAAACTCTCCGTTCATGTACCAATATATCTGTTTGCTTATGCGTGATTCTGAGTTGTGAAATGTTTCGTCTGTAAAATGCACCAGAAACTGCATTCCTACTTCTAAAGAAATATCGTCTTCGAGTGTCTTGCAGATAAATGTATCTTTATCGGGCAATGCAACTAAGGCGCCATGTGTGCCCTGAAGTGCCGGATACTCTTCCAGATATAAAACAGCAGACGTTTTAAATGCATCATCGCCTGTTAAGGTGAGCATGCCGGCCTGCGGATGGCCTTCATACGGAACAACAACGCGGTGATAGGTTTCCTGAATATTTTTTAAGGCACGATCAAATAGTTCTTCTTCTGTCTTTTCCCATGCCGCGGCATTTGCACGAACAACGTGCTCTATAGAAGATGGGTAATCCAGTACCAATATTGTAATTGTATCATCTAATGTTTCGCGTACATAAAATGCTTCTTCGGGAAAAGAATCAAGGTGGGTCTTACTTAAAATTCGTACCGATAAATACCGCGCAAACGATTCATAGCCTTCTTCTTCCTGAACAGCTGATTGAAAAACAAAAACCGTTGGTTCTGTTTCAACAGGAAGTGTATTGTTTTCCGGTGTGCCATCTGCTGAAACAGATCTGCTATCCGTTTCCTTAGATGAATAAATAAATCCTAAATATTTTTTTAAAAAGCTTTTCATTACTGCCTTACAGCTCTATCAATTATTCCACAAGATACGACACTATGCAGATATAAGTAAAAAATTAGAAAAAGACTTAATCAACGTGTTGCCAACATATTCTGTATTTGGCAAATTTATTGATTGGATATGAGTCACTTAAGTTTTTAAAAATAGGTTTTCTTCCCTTATTTATTTGCTTGGAAAGTACTGACCGAATAACTTACCTTTGACAAAATTCTTACCAACTATGAAAGATGAAATTTTAGACCACTGGGACATCAGCTACCTGGTTTCTTTTCTGTATATTTTTTTAGCTGAATCTGATTTTCTGATCAACAAACAAGAAGCAGCTACATTAAACAATAGTTTACACAATACTCTTGTAAATGTTTTTTTTAAATCCGATGAGCAGAAAGATGCTATTATTAAAGAGGTAAATGCATACACCCACACACTTACTGAGGAGCAAAAGATGAGCTTGATTGAAGAGCTTGCGAAAAAGATTCATATTTCGTTTGACGTATATGAATTGATTGTTGAAGAATTAAATAAGATTGCCAAAAGTGATAAATACATAACTGTAGAAGAACATTCGTTGCTTTTCTACATTCGATTAAAGCTTAATAAAGATTACGGAGACAATAAAGCTTAAGGCGGAGAACTTAAAGCCTTGTACTAAATATTGCTTTTGTAAAAACGCGAAAGGCCTAACGCAGTAACGTTAGGCCTTTCGCGTTTCAAGCCCTCGGCTTGCTATACCTCAAATGAGTCTACGAGCTTGGATTCATATAAGGCTTTCATCAGGCTATTGTGGTGTTTTACCGGACCTTCAATTTCAATTACTAAATACATTTGGCCTACACGTTTGCCTTGATTAATTACCTTCAGACTTAAATTAAATGACTTGATCAGCTGCTTAATTAATTGAATGTTTTCTATATGGTTCGTCATGTGTATGCGATACACTTTTTCTCTGTTCGTGCGGTCGATATATCTTTGCAGCCAGGAAAAGGTCAATAAAACGATCAAAATAAGTAACACAGAAATAATTGAAATGGCATACAGGCCAAAGCCAACCATCATACCTATTGCTGCCGCTGCCCATATAACAGCTGCTGTTGTAATTCCTTTAATTGTTGCGCCTTCTCTATAAATAACGCCTGCACCCAAAAACCCGATACCTGTTACAATGGTTGATGCAATCCTGGTGGGGTCGCTCTTGCCGATCAATGCTACGGCAACAAGAGAGAATAATGTGGAGCCCAGCGTTATTAGTATGATTGTTCTAAAGCCGGCGACTTTGCTTTTATATTCGCGTTCTGCGCCTATTAATGCGCCCAAACAAAGTGATATAACGAGTTTAATAAACGGCTCTTCAATCGTTTGTAATTCTTTTGTTATTTCAGCTACTATATCCATTTTATAATTTCTTGATTATTTTATTTGCTCTGCTTTTAAAACTTGGTGTGGCATAAGGCAATTGGTCTTCAATAATAATTTTCAATTCTTTACTCAGTTCCGGATAGTATTGAACTAAATTATATGCTACTGTCATTCCAAAAGCTTTAACTGCACTTTCTTCTTTAGGGTTTGTTAACATTTCAAACAGCAGATCTATCAATTCTCCCTGATATGCTTCAGGAATCTGCATTGTTTGTAATATTCGTAAACTGTTTCTACGCACACTTCCATGAATAGGTTTGTGCAGAGAGTGAATCAATTCAGGAATATATGAATCAAACCATTCGGGTTTTAATTCATACGCTTTGCTCGCCGACCAGGACGCATGCTGTACAATACGTTTTTCGTTACCAAAAAAGGCTTGCATCAGCTGCTTTAAATTAGACTTCGACTCTACGGCCCAGGCACTGATTTTATTCGCCTGAATTAAACTATGCTCCTTCAATAATGCTTCATGAAGATTCATAAAACCGTTAATCAGTTTTGAAGGATATTGTCGAATACTTCCCCAAGCCTTGCCACTTCATGCAATCGAATGGTGAACCGTTTTTGATCCAGGCTCTTCATATTATACTTGGAAATAAATATGTGTTTGAAGCCCAGCTTTTCAGCCTCTGAGATGCGTTGCTCTATTCTATTAACTGCACGTATCTCACCGCCTAACCCTACTTCGCCGGCAAAACAAATATCTGCCGGTATAATGGCATCATGAAAGGAAGAAACCAAACTTACGCATACCGCCATATCAAGCGCAGGGTCTTCTACCTTCAAGCCGCCGGCAATATTCAAAAACACATCCTGTGCACCAAAACGCATGCCGCCTCTTTTTTCAAGTACTGCCAACAACATATTCAATCGTTTAGAGTCAAAGCCCGTGCTGCTGCGTTGCGGTGTACCATAGGTTGCAGCACTCACCAAAGACTGTATCTCAATCAACAACGGCCGGTTTCCTTCAAGTGTTGCACCAATAGCAATTCCACTGATTGCTTCGTCGCGCTGCGACAATAATATCTCTGAGGGATTAGTAACTTCGCGTAACCCTTCGCCGGACATTTCATAAATGCCTAATTCGGATGTTGAGCCAAAACGATTTTTTGTTGTACGCAAAATACGATACGACAAGTGTCTGTCGCCTTCAAACTGCAACACCGTATCAACCATGTGCTCTAATACTTTCGGGCCTGCAAGTGTGCCTTCTTTAGTAATGTGGCCGATTAAGAAAACCGGAGTGCCGCTTTCTTTTGCATATTTCAGCAACTCGGCTGTACATTCGCGCACCTGAGAAATACTGCCTGCTGCAGACTCTATAAAAGCCGAGTGCAATGTTTGTATAGAATCAATAATCAACACATCCGGCTGCAGTGCCTCGATTTGTTTGAAAATATTTTGTGTTGACGTTTCTGTAAGAATGTAACAAGCTTCTGAAGGAACTTCTATGCGCTCTGCACGCATTTTAATCTGTTGTTCGCTTTCTTCTCCTGAAACATAGAGTACCTTTACTTTTGAAAGTTTCAGTGCAACCTGCAGCATCAGCGTTGACTTGCCAATGCCCGGTTCTCCGCCAATCAAAACAATTGAGCCTGGCACAATACCCCCGCCAAGTACCCGGTTAAGCTCGCCATCGGGTGTTATAATGCGCTGCTCCTGATTGTATGTAATTTCTTTCAGGTGCCGTGGTTTCTGTGCTACTTTTGTGGATGTGCTGTTCCACGATGTTTTATCTTCTTTCTCAATAATTTCTTCTACATACGTATTCCACTCCCCGCACGCCGGACAACGACCTACCCATTTGGGTGATTGTGCTCCACAACTCTGACAGAAATACGCCGATTTTACTTTAGCCATAAATACCTTCTAGTAGTTTACAAAGTACGAAGAGAATAAGAGAAATGAAAAAATGATACGGCATTCCACTTTAAAAAATCAGACATTTTTATTTATTTGTCCACTATTCAATCCGTTTTAAAATTTCACGCTTGAATGGTTTAAACGGATTTTCCCAGATCACGTCTGCTGCCAGATAACTAACGCTTATAACATCTGACTGACCTATCAGATTATTCATATAACCAAGACTATACGTCAGGGAAGAATTTTTAGGATCGAAGGAATAATACAAACAAAAGCGCGCTTCTTTGTATCCAAAAGTAGTCCAGTGATTTTCCGGTGTTGTAGTCTCTGTCGATGAAAATAATGCCTCGGCACTTGCTATGATACGATGTGCTTTATTCTGATCAAGTGTCATAGTTGCCTGTATTCTAAACCGAGAGCGCAACTGGTAACGTTCATCTTCCTGCTTAAAGTCCGGGTCAAAAAAAGAGCGGAATTCCTGACGATATGTTGCAACAAATTTGAAATTGCGCACTTTAAATTCATACATATATCGACCATATATCCTGAACTCCTGCTTGGTGGGCGGTGATGCGGATTCGTATGGCGTTGTTTCCATGTATTCGTTTTGATTGCGATAGCTCAGTGCTAACGAATAATGCCAATGTTTGTGAAATTTATGATAGAACTCCTGATTCAGCACAAAAATTGCCTGACGCTGAAAAGGATTACTGGTAACGGGATTGCTCGTTCTGCCTATTCCAACATAGCTAACAGATTGAATTTTATTTGCTGAGTCCAGCGATTGGCGAACTCCAAATGCAAACCAGGATGCGGCATTTGCTTCTCCCAAACCCGGAGGACTTATCTGTGCACTAGCATGCATACATGCCATTCCGAAAAATATAAACAGCAGTTTAAGTCCGTTGAAAATTGTACGATATGTTTGAGCAGATTTCAAGATAACAAGGTACTACTTGTTGTTTAATGCTGCAACGATGAACAATCTATCCGGTGGTAATCTAGAAAAATTTAATAAAGCAAAGATGTGTGTGATACCACGGTGTGCTTTATTATTATTGCTTTACCTGAGTAAACTTATTCAGCAGCTGGTACATCCATTGATTGGCTTTAACAATATTGTCGTCGTTATAGAACGTTGCTTCCTTATGGATATATGGGCCTTCAATTAATTCGTCCTGACAAAATTCGCTGATTGTTTTAATGGCACTGCCTGTCATCTCCATGTGAAATTGTAATGCCAGCACATTATTGCCATAAGAAAAGGCTTGATTGGCGCATGCTTCAGAAGACAATAGTTGTATTGCTCCCTTTGGCAAATCAAAGGTTTCTCCATGCCAATGAAAAACATCCATTGTGTCTGGCAACTCGCTAAGTAATGAGTGCTTCTTTCCTTCTGCTGTTTTCGTTACAGGAAGCCAGCCAATTTCTCTGTAGGTGTTTTTGTAGACCTTTCCACCTAATACTTCTGCAATCAGCTGAGCCCCCAAACAAACGCCAATAACTTTTTTGCCACGTTCAATAGCTTTCTGAATCAGTATTTTCTCCTGAACCAGCCATGGATATTCTTTTTCATCATGCACACTCATAGGACCACCCATCACGATCAGTGTATCAAACAACTCCACAAACGGCATCCGGCCATCTTCATAAAAACGAGTTGCCGTAACTTTATTGCTTGGGCGTCTTACCCAGTCCTCCATACATGCTAATCCTTCAAAAGGTACGTGTTGAAAATAATGAATATTCATTCTATGCTAATTGTAAAAGGTGCTAATTTCAAAAATACGCTTTAATGCTATATAATTCAAATTTGTTGCTCCCCTAGTGGCAAACTATCAATAAATTGTGTTAAGACAGTTAACATAGGAAAAGAATCTGAAGCAATTTGAGTTATTTTGTTTCGCATGCTTTTATTGAAAATTTAATTTAATTCTTCGATAGCTATTGCATTTGTTGGGCACGAATTAAGCAAAATAAAGTATATTTATGTAGCAAAAACACCCTTCGTGTCCTACCATAATAAGCCCTCTCATGAAACCTCTTCTTTATACAATGCTGCTGTTGCTGTTTGTCGCATGCAATACTAAAAATACTGTTGAAAATACTAGCCACGTTCCGCATCCCGCCGGATTGGTTGGTTCTTACATAAGCCAGGATTATCTTAATGCACTTGATACCACAAAGTCTACGTTACAATCACAACAATATGCCGGTTTGAGCAGCGCTTCAATTATGGCAGAGGGAGACACCTTGCTTTTTTACAGCAATTGGAATTTTCATGAAGGCGGCGTTGTATATGGTATAAAAATGGATTCTGATACCAGTGGTAAAATATTCTCCGATTCTACGATAACGTATTATTTAGAAATTATCAATGATTCAACATTGCGTGTCTTCAATTCTAAAGACAATTTTATATTGTCCAAATACAGCAATGACCCTAAGGCTGCAGACGTTTCGAAAATAATCAATGAAAAACTTCTTCCAGAAAATCTGTCGTTAAACGGGCATCGTGTATCGTTTCAAAATGACGGTACAGTAGAAGGTATAGATGGTCTGAGTAAATTCAATTTCAACATTGATTACAATGATGCCGGTATGGATTTCGATAAAATAAATCTCACGTTCAAAAACAATCCTTCTTCACAAGAATTCGGATATGTTATTTCAGGAGATACTTTTGAAATTTATACGTTAACCTGTGTTGAATTTGACAAATACGATTCTACTGTCTGCTTGTCTCATACCAAGAGTTCGACTTTATATAAACTGTTAAAAAAATAATTTATTTATTGTATTACTGCTTGCTGTCAATTTATTTAAAATAAGTTTGCAAGACTTCATCAAGCATTTCCTTTGTTAAAGGTTTTGTTCTGAAATCTGTTTTGGGAATATATGACAATGCTCTTTTTTTATCGTCCGGATTGTCGGATGTAGTAAGCATTACAACAACAACACTGCTGCGAAATTCTTCATCAAGCGTCTTATATACATCTAAGAATTCCCAGCCGTTCATCCCTAACATATTAATATCTAAGAATATTAAATCAGGATGCGCATTCGGGTGTTTATTTTTTGCTTTTAAATATTCCAGAGCCTCGACTCCTCCATGTGTAGATATGATATTCGTTGCTGCATCATTTTTCCGTATCACCCGTTCATGAAAAAACAGATCATCCGGATTATCGTCAACCAGCATAATGCAATTTATTTTTTTATTCATTGCTTAATTGTTTTGAAATAGTAAATATAAATGTACTTCCTTTATGAAGTTCAGACTCCAACGTGATGTTTCCTTTATGAAGTTCAACAATTTTTTTACAGTTAGCAAGACCTATGCCGCTGCCTTCGTATTTGTCCGTTGTATGCAATCGTTGAAAAATCTGAAAAATGCGTTCGAAATATTGAGGTTCGATACCAATGCCATTATCAATAATTCGAAATTCCCAGGTCGTTTCTTTTTCTGAAACATCAATGTGTATTTGGGGGGGTATATCTGAATTTCGAAACTTAATAGCATTACTAATCAGATTTTGGAAAAGCTGTCTGAGTTCTGTTTCATAACCAGTAAGAGCAGGGAGTGTTTTATTAGTAACAACAGTGCCCGTTTTCTGAACAACATTTTCCAGATCTGCTAAAACGTCTGTAAGTAATTGATTACAATCAATGGTAACAATTTCTTTATTTCTGCCTAACCTGGAAAAATCCAGAAGTGCTCTCGACAACGTACTCATTCGTTTCATTGCACGATTAACAGCATCCAGATAACCCATAGCTGTAACATCCAGTTTCTCACTGTAATCTTCTTTAAATATTTGAATGTAGTTTGAGACTGTACGCAGCGGTTCCTGCAAATCGTGTGATGCTATATAAGCAAACTGTTCTAGCTCTTTATTCTTGGCAATCAGTTCGGCTGTGCGTTCCTTTACTTTTTCATCCAGCATGGCATTGTTCTGTAAAAGAACTTGCTCAGCCTGTTTCTGCTGTGTAACATCAATGGAAAGAATCAGCACACCTTCATCCACCGATTGCACCCGAAGTTCAAAATAGCCTTTCGTACCATCCGGAAAATCAAATTCATTAACCAATAGATGCGATGTTCCATGCTGCATGCATTCTTCCAGACAACGAAACATATTGGTTGTTTCTATACCCGGGTATTTTTCCATCATCGTATAACCAAGAAGTTCTTTCCGGCTATACTTACTGTGTTCAACAACTGTATCATTCACATAGACGTATTGCCAATTGCTATTAACAATCTGTACGCCTTCAATCATTTTATCAAAAATCTTGTACTTGTTGGGAGCCATATTAGGTCTGTAAAAGAAATAGCTGAAGTTAATATCTACCGCAACAGTAATATTTTAACGATCACAACAATCCTGTATCTGAGTTCGATTATATGTGATTAAAAAGTTCCATGGCAGCATTCTAAATATCTTTCTTTTGATTCATATATCCAAACCTTTACAATAAGATCGCTTAAAGAGGGTACGAACGCTAACGAAATACTATTTTTTGAAGTAAAAAGTGCGCGATCTGTACCTTTATGAAAGCTACAGATCGCTGTTTATTGTTTTAATACTTTAGAGAAAATAAAGCAATACGGAGATCGTATTGCTTTGATATAAGATTTCTTTATTGCAGTTTTTGCAATTGAATAGTTATTGCTTCAAGTCTTTTATTATCACTCGACACATACACCGGGCAAAGCTTAGCTTTATTAAAGGCGGCAATGGCCTGTGGGGTTTTGTCCCAGTATACATACAGCAAGCCAAGCTCATACCAATGCCGCATGATATTTGGGTTCAGGGCTATTGCCTTTGCAAAATTTCTTTCAGAATCTTCGTAGGTGCCATCCGGAATTTTGCCAATAAATGTCATTGCCAATTGTTTTTCAAACCAGCTGATATTTCCAATCTCCCGATAGAACGATCCGAAAATGGAATAAGCAATATCATCGTTGGGGTTTAATGTTATTGACCGCGTCAGTTCTGCTTTTATTTGATTACAAAATAATACTTTTGTTTTACTTCCCTCATACATCGCTGTATTGCCAAGAGCTGCAGCCAGCCAGGTGTGGCCATTTGAATTGGTTTCTTCTAATTGAATGCAGCGTTTTGCTGCTTTAACTGCTTGTCTGAAATTAGGTTCTTTTTCACTTGCAGCAGCGTTATCGCCATAACATACATACGCTCTGGCAATTTTCCACTGAGCTTCTGCTTTGCTTGAATCCAGATTGTACCATGCAATAGCATCTTTATAGCGCATTAGATTAAAATAGGTATCGCCTCTTACAATGCTTTCGCTAGACTGGCTGAATATGGAAGAACTCAATACCACTATTGACAGCACACTTATTACTAATGTAAGAACAGATGATCTGATTTTCATTTTTTATAAAGATCGTTTGCAATTTTTTCTGTGATAAATTTAGGCAGCAATGCCGTAAAAATCACAATAATTTTATTTAATAAACCTGGAATAATCTCTGCCTTTCCTTTGTACATACCATTTACACCTATTTTAGCAACAGCATCTGCTGTCATGCTAAATGTGTCAGATTTTTTCTTAATAGATTCACTCATACCTGCGCGCTCTATAAAATCTGTTGATGTTGGCCCCGGACACAAACAGCTTACCGAAACATTTGTGTCTTTTAATTCCAATTTGATTCCTCTGGTGAAAAGCAATACAAACGATTTGCTGGCTGCATACAAGCTTAATGTAGGAACAGCTTGATATGCCGCTGTACTTGCAACATTCAGTATATAGGCACTAGATTGTTTTTTCAGATCAGGAAGTATCTTATGAGTAAGCTGCACCAGTGTAAGTACATTCAACTGAAGCATCTCATTATGGCTTTCAATTGACCGTGAATCGAACTTGCCCCAAAGGCCGTAGCCGGCGTTATTTACCAGAATGTGTATGGCATATCCTTTTTCAGTATACCAATTGTAAACACGTTGTGCCGCATCTGCTGCTGCCAGGTCAATAGCCAGATAATCTGTTTTCACCTTATACCGTTGAGCAATAAATGTACTTAATTCCTTCAGTGCTTCTTCCGAACGGGAAACCAACAGCAGGTTGTTGCCTTTAGCTGCAAGTGCCAGTGCAATTGATTTCCCGATTCCTTTACTTGCTCCGGTTATGAGTGCATAATTCATGTGTTCTTTTTCTTAGCGTACTAATTTTGAAAGTCTTTGATAAAACTGTGTAGAGCTTTTTTCATCCTTTGGCTGATACTCTCCGCAAATAAACGGAATATACATCACCCTTCTTCTGCTAGCCTCTCCTGTAATAGGTGAGCGCTCTACACGGTGCCAGGACCTCCCGTCGTGTACTGTCAAATCTCCTGCTGTAATATTAAAACCAATCTCATCCGGATCAGGTTTGTGACTTACATAATATTTTTTTCTAAATAAAAGATTAAATAAATCCTGCTTATGTGTGCCCGGAATAATTCTTAAGCCTCCATTACGTGGGTCATAATTATCAAGGTGAATGCCTACATTCAACATAGGCATAATTTTTTTGCCATAAAAAACATCTCTTAAACAATCTGTATGCCAGCCCATCTTTGTAAAGCGGCTTGCTTCACTATTGATATAATGATTTACAACCAAGCCATCTTTTTCGTATTCACCAATGCGCTCGTCTTGCGATTGTAACAACGGATACAATGCCTTTAATCTCGGGTCCTTTAGCAGTTCATGCAATACCGGACTAAACAACGATGCAAAAGCAAAACGCTGAACAATTTTTTTCCCGTCTAAATCAACCCCGTATTTTATAGGAACACCGTTTACCTTTTCACGATTTTCATCAACCCATTGCTTTTGTACGTCTTCCAGCGCTTTTATAATTGAAGGAACCGTTTCATTATTCAGAAAATTTTTGAAGTGAATGTATCCATGTGTTTCAAAAAACTCCAATTGTTCTTCAGTAAGTTTTTCAGACAGGGTAAAAACAGGTTCTTTTATATTTCTTGTAGCAATCATATTTTTTAAAAGATTTAAAATGGTAAAACAAATGAGAAAATTACTGATCAGTGATTCCCCCTACAACGTCAGATGCAGCAATAGATTGTCTTTCAATATTTCTGCACATAAATGAGCTTTATGTCTAAGTTTCTTTGGCTGTTATGATTTAAGGGTTGAAGAATGGCAAATCAATATAATCTATATCGGTTTAGTATAGATTATAAATTCTATTAATGTAAGTATTATTTCATGATATTCAGAATGTTAGGGGTTATTTGTTTGGTTAATTATTTTTTTCTCTAAAAAGAGATGGATGTAAAATTATCCATTCTATGAACATTCAATGATTCCTTGAACCTGAATGCTGAAACAAATGTATTTGCTGTCAATTAAAATAGCAAATTTTAAGCAAGTATTTTTAGAATAAAAATAAAATGAAATAAACATTTAATTGAAAAAAAATAGATTTTTATTAAAAAAACAGAATAATATTCTTAAATGCTAAAATATCACTGCACAATCCGGATTTGGTTTCCGCTACATTCAAAATTATAATTTTTACCTTAAAACTCTTTTCCGCAACAAATTATTCAACAGTAAGAATACTGCGTGGAATAGCCTTTGTTTTTCTATTTATTCAGTATTTTCTTCCGGTGCTGTATGCCCCAATCATATAATGCTTTAATAACAGGATTCAAGGTGTCTGAATATGGTAGTGCGGTATATTCAACCAATACGGGAGAATCATCATAGACTGTCCGCTTAATTAACTGATGTTCTTCGAGATCTTTTAATTCTTTGGCTAATACTTTTGATGAAATTTTAGGAATACTTCTTTCAATCTCCCGAAAACGATTATTGCCTGAACTGATTGAAATAATGATCTGCAGTTTCCATTTTCCGCTTATTACATCTAATGCATCCCTAACCGGTACTAGTGAAGATGTGCACTCTTTGTGATTATGTTTTACCATGATATTGCTCACTTTTAGGTAACTGGTTACTTTATGTAATCAAAATTACATAAATTGCAGTGTCAAACAAATAATAAAATTATAAGACGATGAAAAAAGATAAAATTATTTACTGGGCAGCTACAGGTATCATCACTGCTATGATGTTAATGAGCGGTTTTATGTATTTCACAAACCCGGATGTTGTTACAGGGTTTAAATTAATGGGCTTTCCTGATTACTTCAGAGTAGAACTTGGTGCGGCTAAGCTTATTGGTGCACTTGTGCTTATTATCCCGCAAATTCCTACACGTGTAAAAGAATGGGCGTATGCAGGTTTTGGTATCAACTTCATTTCTGCTATCATAACACACTTTGCTATTAACGATCCAAAAGGTACTCCAATGATCTTTGTTTTGTTAATTCTTTTAGTTGTGTCAAACATCTATCTGCATAAAACAAAAAGTGCTGTTGCTTAATATTCGTATTATTCAGCATGGATTTTAAACACAAGTCCCGTCAGAGCACTATGTTCTGACGGGACTTGCTTTTATAGTGTGATTCAATCTTTTTTTATTGTATAGGTTTCTTTGAATAGAAATTATATATTAGTTAGATAAATCATGAAGCCAAAGCCCGTCATACTATCTTTTGAGCAAGCTCAGGAAGAGTTGATTGATAATTTTTTGAAATTATCGATGGAAGAACGTTTTTATGAATTTTTTAAATTGCGAGCCAAGCGTATACCAAATGAAGCTACAGACCCTTCTCAAAAAAGAATGGTGCGTATTCGATAGATAAAGCCATGGACCTTTTTTCAGATGAGTTATTAAAGCTGATTCAAACATTTCAAAAAAATGATGTTGAAACTGTTTTGGTAGGGGGCATGGCTGTTACACTACATGGATATCACCGTTTCACAGAAGATGTCGATTTATTTTTTTATCCCTCCAATGAAAATGGAATAAAGCTTATAAAAGCGCTAAATGAATTTGGTTACGATACCAGTGAATTTAATGAGACTGATTTTTCTCAAGCTCTTCATTTTAGATTATATGAAAAAGACAGTTACATTGATTTATTAAATGCAACTGTAGGTGTCACTCCTGATGAAATATTTGCCAGCGCAACTTCATTCTTTATTCAGGGTATTTCAATAAAAGTCATTCATATTAATCAGTTGATCCAAAATAAAATAGCACTAAATACGTCAAAAGATACTGCAGACGCTGAGGCACTACAAAAAATAAAAGCGCGGCGTCAATAGATGCCTTTCGCTTTACGCCTTAATCAAATATCGATTGTATATCTTCTTTGCTCAATGCTTTAAAGAATGTTTCTTCGGAGCTTATTAAATCGTTGGCAAGTTTTAGTTTATTCTTCTGCAGATTCAATATTTTTTCTTCAACCGTATTTTTCGTAATAAATTTATAGGTAAATACGGTATTTTTCTGACCAATACGATATGCCCTATCAACCGCTTGTGCCTCTACAGCCGGGTTCCACCATGGGTCAAGAAGAAACACATAGTCGGCTGCCGTTAAATTTAATCCTAAGCCGCCCGCTTTTAATGAGATTAAGAATACACGAATGCCTTCTTCATTTTGAAAACGCTCTACCTCTGCTTGTCTATCGCGGGTTTGTCCATCCAGATATGCATAACGTATCCCAGCTTTTTCAAGCTGTTTTGCATACAGCTGTAAATGTTTTACAAACTGACTAAAAATTAAAATTTTATGCCCCATTGCCAGTGCATTGTCCAGCATGTAGTTTACATCTTCCATCTTGCCTGAGTTGCCTTCGAACGTTTCCTCTACAAGACTCGGGTGGTTGGCAATCTGCCGCAGCTTTGTTAACCCTTGAAGCAATAATATCTGACTGCCGGCTAATCCTTTTTCATCAATTGATTCAAGAATTAAATTCCGGTAATTTGATTTTGTCTTTTCATATTCCTGCTCTTGCTCCGGAGTCATGATGCAATAATGTACATTTTCTATTTTTTCCGGCAGGTCTTTTACAACCTGAGCTTTTTGACGGCGAAGAATGAACGGCTTGATGATATTATACAAGCGCTTTGTTTTAGCTTCGTCTTGTTTCTTTTCAATCGGATTTAAAAATTCATTTCTGAAAAACTGTTGACTTCCTAGCAAACCCGGGTTAACAAAGGTCATTTGAGACCAAAGGTCCATCGTACTGTTCTCAACCGGTGTACCTGTTAAGATAAGTCTGTGTTTGCTATTTAATTCTTTAACGGCTTTTGCAATGATCGACTCTGGATTTTTTATAACCTGTGACTCATCCAGAATGGTATAATAAAATTGATATTGTTTAAACAGTTCAATATCGATACGAATTGTTCCATACGATGTAATGATCAGATCGTAATTTTGAAATTGCTCTATATTTTTAATTCTGTTTATACCCGTGTAGTTTAATATTTTCAACTCAGGTGTAAACTTGCGTGCCTCCATCTCCCAGTTATAAACAAGAGAAGTAGGCATGATCAATATACTGGCTCTTCCTTCTGCATGGTGCTTTAAGGATTGAAGCAATGCCAATGTCTGAACGGTTTTACCTAAACCCATATCATCGGCCAGGCAACCGCCAAAATGATATTGATTTAAAAAGCGCATCCAGTTATACCCTGCTTTTTGATATGGTCTTAATTCACCTTTAAATTCTGCTGGCAATTCATAATCTTCAATTTCCTGAAAGTCGCGTAAGCGCTCCAGTTTTCTATCCATTGAAACAGATGCCAGATGTTCGTTCTGAAGTTCTTTCACGAGCGCCATGTGGTGTTTGCGCAATTTCAGGTCGTCGGCATCCTGTTCAATAAATGAAAATAAATCTGAATATTGACTGAACCATTCTTCCGGTATCACAGCAATCTCACCATTAGGCAATACAAATTCTTTTTTCTTTTTAAGAATGTATTGTTTCAGTTTTAAAAAAGGGATTTCGAATTCGCCGAAACGCACAACAGCATATATGTCGAACCAATCATTATTCTCTTTAACTTCAAGGCTGATGGAAGATGCGCCTACAAAATATCTTTTACCGTCTTTCAGATTCTGGCGGATAACCAATCCTTGGGCTTCTAACGTTGCACGGTTATTTGAGAGCCACGAAAATATTTTTGATTTTTCGAGCGTAATCTTTCCTCCTTTAAATTCTAAATCGGAATTGCGCAACAGGTCTAAGAATTCTTTTTCCTTATCAGAATCGCGTTTTACTTTATGGAAGATGTATGAATCTTCTGTCTTCTCCATTTTAACAAATGAAGGCGAAAGCTTATCAGAAGAAAATATAAATGCACCGTATTGAAAATCGAGACTCAACAGAATTTTATTTTCTTCTGAAACATCTTCTGTTGCTTCATTGTCTGCTGTTGCAAAAAGTGATGCAGGTGTTTTTACTACTGCAAGTTCGGTAAGTGTTAAAACCGGCTTAGGTGAATATTCTTCTGCATGTATGGTAAAACCTTTGGCATGTACATCAAAAGAAGAAACGATTTGTGTGACAAATTTTTCATAATAGGTTTCCTCCATTTTGCGAGGAATCAATATGAATTTTTTGTTCAGAAAAGGTTTTAATTTATTGCCGTCAACATCTTTATTGAAATGAAAAACAGTATTGTCGACCAACAGCCAGGCCGGCATGCTGCAAACAATGATGGCATTTTTATATTGGAAATCTACTTTTTGGCCATCATACTTAATGGTAGGAAAATAATGTGTATTATCTTCATTACGCATAAAATGAAAGAGTATGTTGGCTTTGTTGGGTGCTATAGCCAGGCGTTTCCAGGTAGGCTCGCCATCGTGGCCCATTTCAAAGAGCATCTTATGTTCAAGCAAACACAAGATCTCATTTTTCTTTAATTCAATATACGAGCGGATCGCATCTTGTATTAACTCATCGCCCTTTTCCTTGTGATATATTTTAAGAAAAAATTCAGCCGGAGTAATTTTCTTATTATAAAACTTTTTAACGATTGCTTCCTGCTGAATAGAATCAATCAAATGAATAAGTTTAAAGTCGGTTTCATCTAATTCGTGCGCAAACTCATCTGCATTTTTGGCAGAAATATTCTGATGCTTAAGCGTAAGCCTGCGTTGGTGATCTAATTGAATAACAAAAGATTCAAATAGGTATCCCAGGTACTCATGCTCAAACAACGAGTAAATAATCTGAAATGGTTCTGTAGTTGATACTTTCACGCAAAAACGATTTAAATTATTCTACTAAACAGAGTAGTGCTGTACGCACAGAATCGCACCATTGAATAGAAAAGTAATCTACAATATACTAAACTAGATGTTTTGTTTGCGTGATACGGGAAGATATTTTATTCACAAAAATATGTGCTTAACCTTTACAGGTGTTTTTTCAAATCCAGCTTAGAAGCTATAATTGAAGGCCTTATGGAAGCAATAAAAGAAATACAAATTACGGTACAGGAAATCCATATTAAATCAGACAAACGCAGTTCTACGGGGTATTCTTCAATCACCGAAGTTTCCGTGCCAATTGTTACAAAACCATAGTTTTGCTGTAAAAAACAAATCGTTACGCCAAGGCCCATGCCAATAACTGCGCCCGATAATGCAATCAGCATTCCTTCTGTCATAAATAAATTGCGGATGAATGTTTTTGTAGCACCCATCGCTTTTAATACTGCAATGTCTTTGCGTTTGTTCAGGGTTAGCATGGTTAAGCAAAAGAATATGCCGACCGATGAAATTGCCAGAATAAAGCTAAGCATAACATTTACTACAAATTTTTCTACTTTAATTGCTTTCAATAAACCTTTATGCTGCTCATCACTATTAAGAATCAAAAATGCATCTCCGAGTTTTTCTTTTAACTGATCTCTTACGGCATCTATCGCATACCCTTCGGCCACTTTAATTTCTAACGATGTTCTTTCTTTATCATAATTCATCAGTTCCTGTGCAAAAGCCAAGGGTACAAAAACATAGTTGTCGTCGTATTGTTTTTCAATGGCAAATACTCCTCCTGCATGGATACTCTTTATTCTAAAGGCGTCCATCGCATTGGGCATTTTGATTCTATCCCTGTCGGGATAAAAAATCTGTACCGCTGCAAACTGACTATTAATTGGCACCGATAATTTATACTGTATACCACGACCTATAATGGCAAAATCTCTTCCCTGCTTGTGCATACTCATGCTGCCCGTTACCAAAAAAGAATCCATACGGTGCTGCAGGTCAAAACTTTCAGAAACGCCTTTGATTTTTATAACGTCTGTTTCGTTTTTATAGCTCAAAACGGCATTGTCTTCTATAACTTCTGTAATAATAAAAACGCCTTCTGTATTTTGAATAAGCTTGTGCAGCTTATCTGTCATTACAAAGGTTTTGCCTTCTCTGGGTGCAATCTTAATTTCGGGGTCAAAAGAATTATATAAGGAACGAATCAGGTTTTCCATTCCGTTAAAAACAGACATACCGATTACCAATGCCATGGTAATGAATGCTACAACCAATATTGAAAGTATAGAAATTACATTGATGAGAAGTAAATTCTTACCGGAAAAATAGTAATGGCGGGCAATAAATAAAATAGACTTCAACGGATAGCTTTTTATGCGTTATTCTTTCAAGCCTGGATATTGATTGGGGTCGAAGTTGTCGTCTTCTTTTTTCGGAATGGTAATTTTAGACATAACATCATCCATGTGGTTTGCATAGTCAACGTTATCGTCCAGATAGAAAATTATTTCCGGAATAATACGAACCTGCTTGCGGATTCTCTCGCCCAATAATTTGCGTAAATTTTTTGTGTGTACCTGAATCTCTTTTAAAATAGCTTTTTTGTCTTCCTTAAGCATGATGCTCAAGTAAAGTTTTGCTACGCTCAAATCCGGACTCATACGCACTACTGTTATGGAAATAAATACATTGCCAAAAAGTATGCGGCTTTCTTTCAGAAAGATGTCGGCCATTTCTTTCTGAATTAATCTTGCTACTTTTTGTTGTCTTACACTTTCCATACAATTCTATTAATTATAACCCTTCTTATAAAAGGAAACGTAAAAATACAAAAAAGAGTCGGCTTATGTTTATTCTGCTGACTTTGAAAGAGAAAAAATGCTTAATTTGGCACAAAAAACAAGCGCCTGTGTTACAATTTTTAAAAAATCTTGATCCTTTCCGTTTACTTGCTGTAGCACTTATTGCTTTGCTGGTACGGTTTTATTGGTTAACAGACGATGTATTGTTAATCCCGTCTATACAGTGGCTTTCTATTGGTGAAATGATGACGGACCAAAAGGTGCTTTACAAAGATATATGGACCTCTTTAGAGCCTTTTAGTGCCGGTACTTATTATTTTATCGTTTCTATTTTCGGCAAATCTGTTTTAGCGCTGGGTGTATTATCCTTGTTGCTGTGTATCATTCAGGCATTTCTGTTTAATTATTATTTAGCCCAAACCAATATTTACGATCAAAAGACTTCATATCCGGCGTTCTTCTATGTGTTTTTCAGTTCAATCAATTACGACTTCTTTTCTTTATCGCCGGCACAACTTGGTTTAACCTTCATGTTGCCGGTTATGTACTTTTTATTGAAAGATGTCCGGATGGGTGAAAAATCACGCAATCACTTCTTTGCCGGTGCCAGTCTCGGTATCGCCTCTTTATTCTATTTGCCTTTTTCCTGTTTCTTAATCTTTGTAATATATTCTTTCGCCGTATTCAGTTCGTTTGATCTGAAGCGATTTTTTCAACTGTTATCGGCATTTGTTTTCCCATGGCTCATGGTCTTTTCATACTATTACCTAAATGGTTCTTTATACGAAGTAGTTGAAAATTTAATAAAAGGTACCTTATATTCTGTTCCGGTATTTTATGCAGACTTTGTTTCGATCATTAAAGTGGGGCTTCCTTCTGCTATTCTGGCAATTATTGCTTTCTTCTATACCATATCTAAAAGCAAGTTTTTAAACTTTCAATATTCCTCGATGAAAATCATGGTTATGTGGTTTGTCAATGGGTTATTAGCTTTTGTACTGATGAATGAATGGGGCTATTTTAATCTGTATATCATGGTTCCTGTTTTTGCTTTCTTTACTGTGTTTTTGTTTTTAGAAATAAGCAGAACATGGCTCAAAGAATCCTTGTTTTGGTGTGTCATCCTTTTATTCGTGTTACTGCACCTGCATAACAAATCTCTTGATGATGCGCGTGCTGTTTCAGGCACTTCATCCATGCTTGTTTCAAAAGAGGCAGAAGTTCGTTATAACGGAGATGCAATTCGTGATAAAAAGATTTTGCTGCTGGGCCACAATCCCGTAGCGCTTATTCATAATAAACAAACAACTATTTATGCAGAATGGAACTTATCGTTAAGACACTTTGGTGATCTGGATAATTATGAAAACATTTCTGCTATTTATTCAAATGTGTTTGAACACAAACCGGAATATATTTTTGATAATGTAGCTATGATGCCGCATTTAACAGACCGGATACCTGAATTGAAAAAAGCATATCAGGCCTCTGACGATAAAAAAGTTTATAGGCTTGTTAAATAAAGAAGTCCCGCCTATTAGCGGGACTTCTTTATTTAATTTCAATGTTGTTTTTATGTATTATGCGCAAGCAATTTTATTTACTCTGCCTTCGTGTCTGCCGCCTTCAAAAGGTGTTTCAATAAACATCTTTACACAAGCGATTGCTTCTTCGATCGGAATAAAACGTGCCGGTAAACACAATACGTTTGCATTATTATGCTGACGTGTAAGCATTGCTATTTCGGGTGTCCAGCATAAGCCGGCACGAATATGCTGATGCTTATTTGCTGTCATACAAACTCCGTTGCCGCTGCCGCAAATTAAAATACCAAATGTTGCCTTGCCCGTTTCTACTGCTGTAGCAACCGGATGCGAGAAATCCGGATAATCAACGGATGCATCTGAAAACGGGCCGCAATCAATTGCTGTGTGGCCTTGTGATTCGAGATACGCGATAACTTCTTTTTTGTAGGTATAACCTGCATGGTCGCCACCTAATGCAATTGTATATGCCATAATATTAATTTTGTTCAGCCTCTTTTAATTTTCTTTTATAAACAATAGCACTAACAAATATGCTTAGCTCGTAAAGCAAATACATAGGTGTTAACATCAGTAACATGCTTAGCATATCCGGTGATGGTGTTAATATAGCAGATAGAACAGCCATAATAAGTACTGCATGTCTTCTGTAATTTCTCATAAACATGGGTGTTAACAGACCCATTACAGATAAGAAATAAACCACTACGGGTAATTGAAAGATCACTCCTCCTCCCAAAGCCATCATACATAAGGTAGATATATATGAGGTTACATCGAAACTGTTTTCAATGCTCTCGTCTAGTTTGTAATTAGCAAGAAAATCTATTGCTAATGGAGAGATGATATAATAGCCGAATAATATTCCTATAAAGAACAATACCGAAATGCCCAACACAATACCGCGTACATTTTTACGCTCATTTACATGCAGTGCCGGAGCTATAAAAAGCCAAAGCTGATATACAATAAATGGAAACGCTACAATAACACCCGTAACCATTGATGCAACCAAATGCATGGTAAATTGACCCGTCATGGTTCGACTCATCAATTTAAAATTCATCTCGCCGATGCAGTAATTAAAATATTTACACAAGACCTGAAAGGTTGGGAAGTCGGGTCTTGAAGGTGCCATCAATACATCATGAAAGATAACATCCATATAAATAAAAGCGATGATAGAAAAGACTACCACCGCTATTACTGATCTTATTATATATTTCCTTAATTCATCCAGGTGATCGAAAAAGGACATTTCTTTTTTAACTGTAGTATCGCTCACCGTAATTCTAATGCTTACTTAATATAGATTAGATATATAATGGATATTGTGCCATCCAGTTGTTTACATCTTTACGAACTGTTTCAATTACTGAATCTTTTGTCTGATTCATCAACACTGTATCGATCATTTCAACGATGCGGATCATGTCATCACCTACCATGCCGCGGCTTGTAATAGCTGCTGTACCTACACGCATACCTGAAGTAACAAATGGAGATTTGTCGTCAAACGGCACCATGTTTTTGTTGATTGTGATATCTGCACGGATCAACGCATTTTCAGCTTCTTTACCGGTAATGTTTTTACCTCTTAAATCAATTAACATTAAGTGGTTGTCTGTACCGCCAGAGATAATATCGTATCCTTTTTTCAAAAATGCCTCAGCCATAATCTGCGCATTTTTCTGAATTTGTTTTGCATACTGTAAATAATCTGTAGACAATGCTTCCTGGAACGCTACTGCTTTAGCAGCAATCACGTGCTCTAACGGACCACCTTGCGTACCCGGGAAAACGCCCATGTCTAATACGTTAGACATCATACGTGTTTCGCCTTTTGGTGTTTTTAAACCAAATGGGTTTTCAAAATCTTTACCCATCATAATTACTCCACCACGCGGACCTCTTAATGTCTTGTGTGTAGTTGTAGAAACAATATGACAATGAGGAATCGGATCGTTTAATAAACCTTTAGCAATTAAGCCTGCAGGGTGAGAAATGTCTGCTAATAAAAGAGCACCTACGCTATCAGCAATTTTGCGGAAACGCACATAATCCCAATCACGTGAATATGCAGAAGCTCCGCAGATAATCATTTTCGGTTTTACTTTCAGGGCTGTTGCTTCAACAACATCCATGTTGATTGTGCCTGTTTCTTTTTCAACACCATAAAAATGTGCCTGAAAATATTTACCTGACATGTTTACCGGCGAACCGTGAGAAAGGTGACCACCATGCGACAAGTCAAAACCTAAGATAGAATCTCCGGGATTTAAACAGGCAATCATAATAGCAGCGTTGGCCTGTGCACCAGAGTGCGGCTGAACGTTTGCCCATTCTGCACCAAACAATTTTTTCAAACGATCAATTGCAATCTGCTCAACCTGATCCACCACCTGGCAACCTCCATAATAACGCTTGCCCGGAAGGCCTTCAGCATATTTATTGGTAAGTACACTTCCCATTGCTTCCATCACTTGTTTTGAAGTGAAGTTTTCTGAAGCAATTAATTCGATGCCTTCTTCCTGACGGTGAGCCTCTTTAGAGATTAAATCAAAGATTTGTGTATCTCTTGCAGTTGTGCGAATAGGTGCAGTAATCATACGTTTGATTGGTGAATTTAGGCCTCAAAATTACGGCTTTTCGGGGAGGTTAAAAAGGAAAGCGTAAATAATTCAGTATTAGTTTTCAAGAAAGACTTACCTGAAGGAATTCTGCTATGAAAAACCCTTGCTTGAATGAGCTTCCAGTATTATAACATGCTATTATTCAATAATATAAATTCCTTCCTAAAACCCGTCTGTAAATGCGGAAATTACGTCGGTGCAACGGTGTTCAGTAGCCATGTGTGTAATATTTTATACATTTGAAGACACACTATTTTCAAACTGTTCTTTTTATGATTAAGAAAATTCTTTCCATTGTATGTTTCATTGGTGCATCTATCTGTAGCCAGGCACAAACCGTTCAGGATATTTTTGGGAATCCAAACTATACTGTCACCTGGTTTGGCATTGACTATTCTCATTCAAAAATTGTAGGTCCTGTTAGCCAATTCGGAGGCAAAGAGCCTGTCACTGCAACAGAGATACGTGATCGTTACTATCCTGAATGGAATCAATTGGTTTTAGATGAGCCTGAAAAATTTAACGTCGCAAAAATGATTGATCGGAAGAGTGTACTAAAAGATATCAGTATGGTTAAAAAACTTAATGCTGCTGTTTCACTTGACTCTATTGAAGTGTCTGCAACACCTTCTTATACCCGGGAACAAATTCAGGATTTTGTTTCTGCTTATCCGATAGAAAACAAATCCGGTATTGGTTTGATATTTATAAACGAGTGCATGAACAAATCCTATGGAGGCGCTTATTACCATGTTGTATTTTTTAATATGGAAACAAAAAAAGTATTGCTGCAAGAACGTATTATGGGTGTTGTAAGCGGTGTTGGTGTCAGAAATTACTGGGCCACCAGTTATTTCAACGTAATGGAAAGTGTACGTAATGAAAGATATGCGAGTTGGAGAAAAAGATATGGTGCGTATAAGCCAGCGAAATGATCATTTGAATATTTACAGGGTAAACGAAAGAAGTCTCTAAAAATTTAAATCTGTAGAGGCTTCTTTTGTTTACTTTTTAGATTGGTCGAGTCATAAACTATGCTATTCGATTCATTTTTAATAAAAAAATTAAATAGTAGCTTTGCGATTATTCTTTATGCCAATATTTCATTTATGAGAATTCTTTCTGTATTGCTTTTTTTGTTTCCTTTCGCTTTCTCAGGTAGCGCACAAACTGTAAAAGATTTATTCGGTGCAACCAAATATCGGGTCACATGGCTTGGAATAGATTATTCTCATGTAAAGATTGTTGGCAAGATTGAAGATTTTGGTGGACAAGTGCCAGTTACAGCTGAAGAGCTTCAAACAAAATGGTATCCGGCATGGAATCAGCTAATGATCGATGAAAAAGAGAAATATAATTTAGGTAAAATGCTTTATAGGCCGAGCGTACCTTATGATATGCAAATGATTAAAAATATAAACGCAACGGCAAGCCTTGATTCAATTGAAATTAAAAAAACACCTTTTTATTCTGAAGAACAGATTAAAGGTTTTGTGGCTGCATATCCGCTTGAAGATAAGTTTGGCTTTGGTGCTTTTTTCATTGCAGAGAGCATGAATAAAAATAATGACGAAGCCTTTTATCACATTGTAATTATTAATATGGCTACAAAAGAAATACTCGTTCAGGCGCGGGTTCGTGGCACAGCTTCTGGTTTTGGAATGCGAAATTTCTGGGCGGGTTCTTATTATGAAGCCATGGAAAAAGTTGAAGATGATGTTTATCCAAAATGGGAGGCGCAATACGGTCCAGGAAAATCTAAGTCATCAGTGTATTAGAGTATTTTTCTACTCCAGAGAAAATTTAATGCGATTGTATCACTTTACCCTTTTCCAGCATCAGCGTATGATCTATACATGCAGGCATTTCGCTGTTGTAATGTGAAACGTAGATCAATGTCTTTTCAATGTGTGCACAGATGTTGTCTAACACCGATGTGAAAACATGTGTTTGTTTTTTATCCAGTCCCTGACATGGTTCGTCAAGTATCAATACCGGCGGATTTTTAACCAAAGCCCTGGCTAATAATAATAGACGTTGTTCTCCTAACGATGCTTTATGAAATGCTTTTTGTTTCAGTTGTTCTACTTCAAGTGCCTGCATCCAATAGCCCACTTGTTTTTGCTGCATATCGCTAACACGGGTGGATGAGCCTATCTGATCTTTAAAGCCCGAACATACAACTTCGTAACACGTTGTTTTGTCTTGCGAAAAACTGCCCAGCGAATAATCGTTTGCCGACATTGCCTGCGATTCTATATAGCTGCTGCTGCGCTGAAACTGGTTGTGCATTTCCGGCGATACATAACCAATCTTTTGTTTTATTTCCCAGATGCTTTCACCGCTGCCACGCTTCTTGTCAAACAGATATACATCATTGAGGTATACCTGCGGATTATCGGCTGTGATCAAGCTCAGCAGTGTTGATTTGCCAGAACCGTTGTGCCCGATAAGCGCCCAGTGTTCGCCGCGTTTTACTGTCCAGGAGAGGTCATCAAGTATAATTTTTTCGCCAAAACGTACCTGTACATGATCCATCTTTACGGCTACATCAAAGGTATGTTCTGCCGCCTTTGTCATTTCCTGTATGTGCCGCCAGTCTGTAAATGTTGGTGCATGTTTTTGTATTTCTTTTTTCTGTGCTGTAAACTCGCTCGCTGAATAACTGTTTTGTATACTTCCTTTTTCTAACACCACAACACGGTCGGCGGCGGCGGGTACTTCTTCTTCAGTAGAAATTAATACAATCGTAATACCTTGTTCTTTCAAGGTGGTAAGCAAACCATGCAGCAATACACGTGTTTCTGCGTCCAACCCTATAAACGGTTGATCTAGAATCAGCACGTCCGGTTTTGATAACAATGCCAATGCCAGCTGCACGCGTTTGCCTTCGCCGTTCGATAATTCAATAATCGGTTGCCTGAGTTTTTCCTGAAGATGCAGCAATGCAATTGCTTTATTTAATTCTTCTTCGGTGTTATTTTCTTTTGAAAGAATTTTATAAACCGTTGGAAACTGGTCGCCGTAATTGCGATCGAAGCGTTGGCCAAAATACGAACGTGCTTGAAAAGCAAAACGAAAATCGTGCTGCTGATGCGCGAATATTTTCTTAAGCGTATTGCTGCTATATGTAATTGTACCGGAAGAAACGGGATAGTGTCCGGCAATGATTTTTGCAAGTGTTGTCTTACCACTTCCGGAAGGGCCTGTTAATATAAGGCTTTCGCCTTTATTCAACGATAGGGTAATATCATGCAAAACGGTTTCTCCATCGATAGAGAAAGAAATCTGTTCCGCTGTGATGATGGGTAGTGCCATTGGGGGGAAGGATATGTTCTTGATCTGGGGCCAGAAATGGTCTTCGGCTACTTTTGACCCCACGATTAAAATCGTGGGCTACAAATTTTTTAATTCAATAAATTCGAATCAGTCTTCCATCAGCACATCAATCAACTCGATCACCGCTTTGCTCATGCTGTTGTTGTTATCAAGCAACGGATTAATTTCTGTGAATTCCCATAAACGAATATTCTTTAAACGTTTAAGCACATCTACAACTTGTTTCGCTTCGGGTAATAACAAACCATTGTATACCGGAGTGCCTGTGCCTGTAGATACGCTTGTGTCTAATACATCTACATCAAAGGATACATAGACCGCATCGTAGTTTGCAAAGTAATTTACTGCCTGATCTAATATAAATGTTAATCCTTTTGCTTTTACATCATACGGACTGTAATGATTGAGCTTGTAATCGCGGATCAAATGATATTCCTGAATTTCGAAATCGCGCAGACCGATGAAGAAAATATCTTCCGGACCAATTTTAGGTGTGAGCCTGCTGGCTCCGCAATGTTTTAACTCTTCCCAGAAAGGCTTTAAACCTGCATCAATGGTGCTTCTGGAAAGTTCAATATTGTCATACCCCATAGATGCCGATAAAGACATGCCATGCAAGTTGCCCGATGGTGTTGTATAGGGTGTGTGCAGATCTGCATGTGCATCTACCCAGATCACTCCCAGTTTTTTGTCTGCGCCGATCGCCTCTCTTAAGCCCGCCATAATGCCGATTGCATTGCTGTGATCGCCGCTTATTACTAAGGGATATTTGTCTTTTACAATCGCACTGATCTCTTTTGCTGTATTATTATTTAATTCTGACAAGAGTTTCGCATACTTACCTTGTGCATACGGACCAACTTCGCCTCTCTTATCCTGGTAACTTGTAAGTATCTTCTTTGGGAATTTTTTTAATATAGGTTGTGCCCGTTCTGCATCTGCTACTAATAATGCGTCTAATGCCAATGAAGTGCCTAAACGTTGTGCACCAATATCTGAAGGAACGGAAACAAGTATCTCTGGTTTTTTCATGTACGGTTAACGTATTTATAAATCTATTGTAATGATACGAAATCCTTTCTAAATTGATATATTCAATCAACCAATACTTGCTATGCTACGATTTTGTCTTTTATTCGCTTTAAGTATATTCTTATATAACAGCAGTTTTGCTCAAAAAAAGAATGCTAAGATTGTACATACAGATACAATTGCAGTTATTCAAAATAATATCCAGGAAGTAACAATTAAAAAAGACAAATCTGTTTCTCCAATTAACAATGTTAATCTTCAGCTGGATCTTTATAAGAAGAATGTTTTATTCTATGGTTTTAATGAAGAAAATCACTGGCAATTATTGATTAAAGAAGACAGTGCTTTTGTTTTTATTGTAAATACCGACACGCTTGTGTTTGAATATACCAAATACAATCAGGCGCAGGATGCCTCAATTATCCGGTACTATTCGAAAGCGTTGTTAGGAAAGCAAAAGCGCGATACTACAAAGAAAAATATCACCATTGTTATAAACAATGAAAGCTACCGCGATAAAAATACCACAGCAGATTATCCGTTTAAACTCAGCGTTTCAATTGGTGATCATACAGACAAATCTTCAACTTATTATTCGGGAGGCGGCTTTTATATTGGCAATCCCTTGATACACGATATCTGGGTGCTTGACAGCATAAATAAAAAACCGGTTCAAAAAGACTTGTTCCCGAATGGTTTGCCGAGACTTGAATTTCATCTTGACGGAGGAAAATTATATGGATTTGGCGGGTGCAATGAATTAAACAGCACCTATTATTTTGTTCAGCATCAGATTCACATTAATACGCCTGTAACCACGCTAAAATTGTGTAAAGACATGAGTGGTGAACATGATTTTGTACAGTTGTTGAACAATAAGCGTTACTCTTATTCCATTCAGAATATGCGATTGAAACTGATACATCGGGATGGAACTGTATTGATTTTCAAAAAAGTTGATTGAAGCTTACTGCAAGAGCCTTTATAAAAAATTGGTGCAAGCAAAGTCCCCTTTAGGGGATTAGGGCTTCACTTACAATCTTACTTAGCCGTCACAATCATTTCATGCAATAAAAAACCCTCTCAGTACTTTGAGAGGGTTTTTATTATTTCTATTCGAATGCATAAAAGCATTAATATTCCTGAAACACGGTCGAGGTGTACACATTTACATTGCTTGCATTCTGCAAGGCAAAATCAATTTTGTATCCGTCAGATCCGCAGCTTCCATCAAATGCATATTTATTAGTCGCATCATACTTATATCCGGCTGTTGCGTTCCAGGTTCCTTTCGTAATTCCTATTGCTTTAGCTCCAATATTATTTGTAAGATCGACGGTATAATCAACTTCACCTTGTTTTAGTGTATAAGGACCTGCAACAGTTGTACCGCAATTCGCCCACAAGAAATTTGTTGGCATGTTGCAAACGAATTTGTCGCCATCTCTGGAAATACCATATTCACTGGCATTTGGATATGTTCCCGGAATATATGTGCCTGACCCAATGGAAGTGTCACCCGCAATAGACAATGAAATTCCTGTTGCAGATGTTCCTGTCGTTGTATACGTTCTTTTTCTGAATACATTCCACTGACGGGTTACGTTTGCTGTTCCTGTTCCGGTTGAATCAAACGTTAGGTTTAACTGACCTCTCTCTTTATGCTCAACAGTAAGTGCTGATGTTGATGTAAACAAACTTAACAATGAACCGCCATTGGGACCATTTGTTATATAACTGGTGCCGTTATATGTAATGGATTGATTGTTTGTTTGGTATAATACTTTATAATTTTGGAATATAATTCTTAACACCGCATTCGGATCTGAAAATTTTGTCCCTGAAACAAGCGTAACATCAATACTGCCGCCCAATACACGAGTACCGCAATTAACACCATTATAGTTTATAGTAAAATGTGTAGTATCTATTGTTACACTACCGCAAGGTAAGATTGCTCCGCTGGTACGCATTCCTGAAGCACTTGCATAATCCTGAGAATTATATACTGTTTCAACATCGCTGTATGCTTTATCCATTTCATTTCTTGCACTGGCATCATCTGCTTTTGATGGATCCTGATATGTTGGTGTGGCAGCCTCTGTCTTCTTTTTAGCACAACTTATAACTGTAGCTAACGATACGCCTATAACAAGGCAATAAATAATTTTTTTCATACGGTTCTAAAATAAAATTGTGTTTTAGTTATGTTCTGTATTTTCAATGTTCGTGCCAAAGTATTTGGTGAAATAATTGATTCATTGGCAGATATAACCTTTTTTCTAACGTATGTTTGTTAACAAAAGTTATTATATTCAATATGTTGAATTGAGGTTTTCTGTTAAAAAGTATTAAATACGGGCTGCTCTGCTTTAAATGGTCGATTTGCCCTGATCGGGAATTAATTTTATTTAATAGGTGTTACAACACTAATCTTGTTGTTTTATGTCTTGTTGTTTTATGAAAAAATCAATTCTATACATTTCCTTTGCACTGATTATTTTATCAAGTACAAGTTCCGTATGGAAAAAACAATCTCTAACAAGAGCGAACCAAACAACAGAAAAAATGAAGTTGTTATATGTGTATGATGCTCTCTGCGGATGGTGTTACGGTTTTGGACCGGTGGTAGAAAAAATTGAAAAAGATTTCAATGGTTCGGTAGAGGTTGAAATTATAAGCGGGGGCATGGTAATGGGCGACCGCGTTGCACCTGTTGGTAATATGGCAGGGTATATATTGAATGCCATTCCCAGAGTAGAAAAAACAACGGGCATTCAATTTGGGCAGCCGTACATTGATCTTTTAAAAGAAGGCAGTTATGTAACCTCTTCTGAAAAGCCTTCGGTTGCTTTGTGTGTGTACAAATCTTTTACGAATGAAAAATCTGTTGAATACGGTCATGCGATACAAACGTCTTTCTATAAATATGCTAAAGATTTGAATAACGATTCTTTATATGCAGATCTCGCTGCCGGATTTAACATCAATCGTGCGGAGTTTCTGAAACGTATGCAGGACTCAACGTATTTAAAACAAGCGCAGGAAGAATTTAAGCGTGCCGCAAACCTTGGTGTAACGGGATATCCCACATTACTGGTAAAACAGGAAAAGGGTTATGCAAAAATTACGGAAGGATATACCGGTTACGAATCAATTGAAAAATTTCTGCGCAAGAATCTTCCGGCCGAAGCAAAATAATTGATCAATACTATTAAAAACCCTTAGGGGTTTTGTTTAACAAATCGATGAATGTTACCTATTAAAATTCATGCATCGTAGAAAATTTATTAAAACCGCGGCACTCGCCGGAACTGCAATGATTGGTTTACATCAATTTGCCCGTGCATGGGATAATGAACCCAAGCTCGACGCTGTTATGCCTGTATTATTTGTAGGGCATGGTAGTCCTATGAATGCAATTGAACAGAATAAGTTTAATGCAACCTGGAAAGCTCTGGCAAAAACATTGCCCGTTCCTAAAGCCATTATGGTTGTTTCTGCGCATTGGGAAACGGTAGGGACAAAAGTTACTGCTATGCCAAAACCCGAAACCATTCACGACTTCGGTGGTTTTCCAAAAGCATTGTTTGATGCGCAGTATCCGGCGCCTGGTTCTCCTGAATTAGCAAAGGAAACAGCAACGCTCCTTGCTAAATGGCAGGTACATGAAGATCAGTCGTGGGGCCTGGACCACGGTACCTGGTCGGTATTGATGCCTATGTATCCGGAAGCAAATATTCCGGTGTATCAAATGAGTCTGGATGTACGCAAAAAACCGGAAGAACAGTTTGCGCTGGCACAGGATTTATATGAGCTGCGTAAACGCGGTGTATTGATTATCGGGAGTGGTAATATTGTCCACAATCTGCGCATGATAAAATGGGATGATACGGCATTTGATTGGGCTGTTGCGTTTAATACAACCGTTAAAAGTCTGATCAATCAAGGCGGTGATTATTCTAAATTAGTTCAATATCAAACCTTAGAAAATAGTAAGTATGCCATTCCTACGCCTGAGCATTACTTGCCTTTATTGTATGCGCTGGGTTTAAAAACAAATAAAGATACTGTGTCATTCTTTAATGATGTTACTACCAATGGCTCTATCGCCATGACTGGTGTCTTGATTCAGTCTGTTTAAGTTTAATTGTTGTTTATAGTTTAAATTTCGTTTAATACCAAAGAAGCCCGTGTAACAACGGGCTTCTTTAGTTTATGAGTAAACTGTCTTTTACTTGCTATTACGAATCTTACTGTGGTGTCTGCTGTATAAAAAATAAATCGCAATGCCAATCACCATCCACACAATCAAACGAATCCAGGTGTCTGTTGGTAAGGCATACATCAAATACAAACACACAACAATTCCCATAATGGGTACAAATGGTACCCACGGTGTACGGAACGCTCTTGGCGCATCCGGTTGTTTTTTACGCAATACCAATACACCTATGCAAACCAACACAAATGCAAACAAGGTGCCGATGCTTGTCATCTCTCCTACTACTGATACCGGTACCAAGCCTGCGAACAAACTAACCAATACCGCAAATAAGATATTCGACTTCCAGGGTGTTTGATATTTGGGATGTACTTCTGAAAAGATTGCAGGAACCAGTCCATCTTTCGACATACTGAAAAACACACGCGACTGCCCCATTAACAACACCATAATTACAGACGTGTAACCGGCAAGAATTGCAATGATGATCAGTTCCTGAAAAAACGCATAGGGTGTAGCAGCAATGGCCAATGCAACCGGTGCAGCTTCGCCTCTGAAGAGCTGATAATTTTCCAGACCTGTCATCACATACGAAAACAATACATACAGAACGGTACATATAACCAGCGAACCTAAAATACCGATCGGCATATCGCGCTGCGGATTTTTTGCTTCCTGTGCCGCGGTAGATACGGCATCAAAACCGATGAAAGAAAAGAACACTACTGCCGCTCCTGTCATAACACCTGTCCAGCCAAAGTGTTCGAACGCCCCGGTGTTTGCCGGTATATAGTCTGCATGGTTGGCCGGGTCCATATAACTCCAGCCCAATATGATAAAGGCAATCACTACTGTGATTTTTAATGCTACAATAATGCTGTTTAATTTTGCCGATTCCTTCATTCCACGAATTAAGATCAACGACATCAGGCAGGTGATAAAAATAGCAGGCAGGTTAATGATACCATGTACCTCTGTTCCGTTTATGTTATGTGTTTCAAATGGCGACATCATCCATTGATACGGAATGTGATCCACACCAAGCTTTTCTAATAATTTAATTAAGTAACGCGACCAGCTGATAGCAACTGTTGCTGCACCTACTGCATATTCAAGTACCAGATCCCAACCAATGATCCAGGCAATAAACTCGCCTAATGTTGCATACGAATAGGTATACGCACTTCCTGCAATTGGCAGCATAGATGCAAATTCTGCATAACACAAGCCGGCAAATGCGCAGCCCAAGCCGGCAATGATAAAAGAAATGGTTACTGCAGGACCTGCATTTTCTGCGGCAGCAATACCTGTAAGAGAAAAAATACCTGCGCCGATAATAGCACCGATACCCAGTAAAATAAGACTGGTTGCGCCAAGGGTTTTTTTGAGCTCTCCTTTTTCTTCTTTCAGAATGGATTGTATGCTTTTGGTTTTAAAAAGGGATGAGAACATATTTCGTTTTTCGTTTTGAAAAACTAAAGTACAAGATTTTGTCCAAACTAAAAATTACGGCTGATACAGACTGTCTATCGCCTGCAATTTGCTGAAATATTCTGTTACAACACCTCTTTACAAAATAATAAGGAGTCGCGCCTCTCGGCATGACTCCTTATATAAATTTCTATATGTTTTATATGCTTATTCTTTTTTAGCAGTAGCAATTACAGAGTGAAGTTTGTATAAATTGATTACATCAACTGCATTAATCAACTCTTCTACCGGAACACTCTGGTCAATTCGTAATGCTACAGTAATGTTCTTAGATGTCATGCTTTTTTGCTTTAAGATGTTCTCATAATCAGCAAATGAAATCTGCTTGCCGTCTATATAATATTCTCTCTTTGCATTGATAGAAACATTCAATAGTTCCTGATGCATTGTTTTTCCTGTTCTCGATTCAGGAAGCAAGATACCCAATGCATTCTGGCTCGCTAATGTTGAAACCATTAAGAAAAACAACATCAGGAAGAATAATATATCGGCCAAAGAAGATGCTTCCATGGCGGCATGTGTTCTTTTTCTTCTTCTTATTTTCATGAGCGGGCAGGCTTATAAAGTGTGTCCAGAAAATCAACACTATTATCTTCAAGTGTAGCAATTACGCTGTCTATTCTGTGATTCAGATAGGTATACATCATGTAAGCCAATACACCAACAACCAACCCTGAGGCGGAAGTAATCATTTTTTCATAGATACCGCCGGCTATAATCCCGATGCTGATATCATTAGCAATAGAGATGTTATAAAACGATTTAATCATTCCGACTACTGTACCAAGGAATCCAAACATGGGCGCAATAGCAGCGATAGCTGCAAGCAACCCAAGATTTTTTTCCATGCGGTTCACTTCAATGTTTGAAACACTTTCCATGATACTTTCAATATCCCGCACCGGCGAACCTAATCGATTCAATGCTTTTTCAAATACTCTGGCAGTAACTCCGGTAGAGCGTGCACAAATGCTTTTCGCATCTTCCAGTTTGCCTTCTTTTATTTTATCTTTTATAGACTCCAGCATGTGCTCATCAGACTTGCTGGCATTTTTTATATATAAAAAGCGTTCAATAAAAATAGCTAGTGCAGCAATTGACAAAATCAGGATCGGGATCATTAAATAACCACCCTTCATCAATATTGATAATAATGAAAGTGATTCTTCGGCAGGTGCCGGTGCCGCTTCTGATACTGCAACTGTTTGAATTTGTAATAGAATAGCTTGTAACATAGTACCTTTGTTTATTATAACATATAAATATAACATCTATAACTATAAAACAGCAATTTAAACTGTTTTAAATCCCTGCAAACAAATATCTTTTCGTTTAAAAAAGAACGTTCTGTCATATAAATCAACGAATTATATGACAGAACGTTCTTTTTTGTTATTTACTATCAATAACGGAATTATTCTTTTGTAATTACATAAGCCATTACAGAATTTCCAAAGAATGTTGGCACAATAAGTAAGCTTTCGCCATCTACATAATATGCGTCTGCAGCATTTAATTTGGCATGCTTGGTGTCCAGTATCTTTTTAACGATTGTATCGCTCACATAGTATACTTCGCCCGGCCAACAAGAAATGATGTATTCATCTTTTGAAATCTGCATTACACCATCTCCACCCGGAATATTATCTGCTACACCTGTTAGTTTTTTTGTTGTGTAATCTGCGTCATAAAACAACCCGCTTCCCATATCTATGATACGAAGTGAATTTTCAAGTGCAAACAAACCATTCGGCATAATCAATTGAGGATCGTTTGACCATAAACTTACTACGCCATCTTTGTACAAATGAATTCTTTTTGCACCGGAGTCTGTAAAGTATACATCTCCTTTTGCGTCGATTGCTATGTCATTTAAAAATTCTGAACTATCAACAACAACTGTTTTCTCAACTGCAGCAGTTGCTATGTCAATAATAACCAGCTTATGAATATCGGTTACATATAATTTTCCTTTATATATACCCATACCTTTTGGTGCATCCAAGCCTTTAACCCATTCAAGCTTTTCAATATTTCCATCTAATGTTAATCTTGAGATAAACCCGTTGCCATCTATACTGTCAGGCTTGCCATTGATGTTTGCAACATAAATAAATTTATCTTCGGGATTGTAGTAAACAGACTCGGGTACTTTTAAAATGGTATCCGTCTGCCACTTTAATGTTGCTTTAACATCTGCGGGCTTTTTTTCTTTTTCCGTTTGAGTACAGCTGAATATAAGCAGCACCGATAACACACTTAAGTATTTTTTCATAGTTGATAGTTGTTTTTTATTTGCAGTCCAATTTAGAGTTCGTTGCATTATAAGTCAAATCTCTCCATGGGTTTCTTTCTTTAAATAATAGAAAGCTTGTGCTAATTAACACCGGAGAGTTGCCTTTTATTTATAATAGAAGCTGGCCTTTTCTTTCTGAATAAGTATCTCAAATGTTCCTTCTTCTGTGTCTTCTTTCAGATCTTGATTAACAAATGCAAGATCTGCTTTCGTTAAAACAAAATCAATTTTTTTCGATTCGCCCGGTTTCAAATTAATTTTTTCAAAGTTACGCAGTCTTCTTACACTTGGTGTAATTGAAGCAACCATGTCTCTCGAATATAATTCTACTACTTCCTGCCCTTCAAGCTGACCCGTATTTTTTACGGTAACAGAAACCTTCAACGTATCGCCGGCAAGCAATGTGTCTGAACTTAATGTAAGCGGACTATATTCAAAGCTTGTATATGACAGCCCGTGACCAAATTGATATTGAGGATTAAATTCGTAAAAATATTGATATGGTTCAACAATTTCTACGGCTTCGTCTAACAATTTATGATCGTACGTAATTAATGTTCCACTAAAACGAGGATAGGTAAACGGCAACTTTCCGCTCGGATTATACTTGCCGTAAATAACGTCGTAAATGGCTTGTGCGCCCTGTGAACCTGGCCAGTAAGCCATTAAAACAGCGCTGCAGTAAGGTTCTATTTCACGGATAATTCTCGGACGCCCTTCCAATAAAACCAATACAATTGGTTTGCCTGTCTTAGCCAGTGTTTTTATAATCTCTACTTGCGTTGAATCGAATGCCAGATCCGGAATGTTTCCGGGCGTTTCGGCATAAGCCGCTTCTCCGGCACAGATAACGATCACATCAGCAAAACGGGTAGCTTTTAAAAGTGCGCCCTTATTCCATTCATTTGTTTTAGACCAGGCTGCAAGATCAAATATACTTGTTGACGTCGCTTGTTTCTCGAAGACTTCAGCAATCGTATTCAAACTGTCGGGGTATAATTTTTCTACATTCCCCTGCCACGCATACGACCATGCTCCATGCAGTTCAGATAATGTATTTGCGTACGGACCAGTTACCAAAACCCGCTGTTTGTCTGATAAGGGTAAAATATTGTCCTTGTTCTTTAACAGTGTTATTGATTCTCTTGCTGCCTGTAATGCGGTGTGGCTATATGCAGGTTTAAAAAATGCTTCTACTGCTTCTTTTTCTAAATATGGATTTTTGAACAAGCCCAGATCTTTTTTCAGTTGCAGAATTCTTCTTACCGATTCGTTGATGCGCTCTTCCGAAATCTTCTTCTCTTTTACTAACGCAATCAAATCGTTCGTGAAACTAAAATCAAATGGAACAATGCACATGTCAATGCCCGCCGTTACAGCAAGATACACCGCATCTTTATGTGTGGGTGCTACCTGGTGACGTTCCTGCAATTTTAAAATGTCCAGCCAATCTGTAATAACCACTCCTTTAAAACCAAGCTCTGTTCTTAATACATCTGTGAGCAAATATTTGCTTGCGTGTACCGGCGTTCCGTTAATCTCTGCTGAGTTTACCATTAAGGTATGCGTACCTTCTTTTACTGCTGCCCTGAATGAGGGTAAAAAATATTCTCTTAATACAATTTCAGGAATATAAGCCGGAGCCCTGTCCTTTCCATTCTGCGGAACAGAATAGCCAATGAAGTGTTTCATACATGCCGCAACATGCAAGGGGTTTGATACATTTCCGCCTTCAAATCCTTTAATAGCAGATACGCCCATTTCAGTAACAAGGTATGCGTCTTCTCCAAATGTTTCGCCAAGGCGCGACCACTGCTGGTTGCGGCCCACGTCCAATACCGGAGCAAAGTTGTATCGGATACCTGCAGCCCTTGTCTGTGCCGCTGTTATTTCACCACATTGCTGAACCAACGCTCTGTTACGCGTTGCCGCCAATCCAATATTATGCGGAAACAATGTTCCTCCATATACATAATTGGCACCATGTACCGCATCAATGCAATACAAAAATGGAATTTTGTGACGCGTTTTTTCCAGTGTTAACTTTTGAATCGGTTCAATGATGGAGTGCCATTCATCTAAGGTATAGGCGTGCGTCAATACATTCTGAATAGAGCCAACATGATGTTTTATAATAACATCATTTAGTTTTGCCGTATCAACAACTACGGTGCTGTCTACTTCGTTAGCGATTGTTGCCAGAGTAAGATTGGTCATTTGTCCAACCTTTTCCTCCAGTGTCATGCCTGAAATAATTTTTTCGATCTCGTCTTCAGAAGATTTTTCTTCTGCTTTTTTTGCACACGAAACGCTGCAAATCAAAGTGCCTAAGGAAACAATCCAAAGCAGGTGTTTTTTATTCATGGGTGTTTAAAAATAAATAGTTGCTTATTTAATTGTGCCGAGTCTATCCGTAGAGTTAGCGAAGCGGTCTACAGATCTTACTATAAAATAGAGTCTTTGACTCATTTTAAATTATTTATCTAAGTTTTTTCAAATTGAGTCAAAGACTCTCAATTATTAATCATCCGTAGAGCGCTTCGCTAACTCTACGGATAGGATCGTTGAAATTGATTATTGCGACCAGGAAGTAGGCTCTCTATCCCAACGGTGTTTTTTTAATTCGTTGTACAGATCGAGGCTTAATTTTTTTCCATCGCTCACGCCCGTATTGGCTAATACATTCCGCTCTTTACGCATACCCGGTATGGTTGTAGCTACATCGTCGTTCATTAAAATAAAGCGAAGTGCCATTTCAGCCATCGTCATTCCCTGCGGCACAACCGGTCTCAAACGATCGGCATGCTCTGAACTTGAAATTAAATTTTCAGGAACAAAATAACTTGCGCGCCAGTCTCCTTCTTCAAATGTTGTTTCTTTGGTAATTGCCCCCGTCAATGTACCTTCATCAAACGGTACGCGCGCAATAACTGCAATGTCTAATTTTTTACATAGAGGGAACAGTGTGTCTTCTGGTGCCTGATCAAAAATATTATAGATTACCTGAACCGAATCAATCAGACCGGTCTTTAATGTATTCAAACAGTTTTCCGGTTCCCATCTGTTTACGCTGATTCCGAATGCATCTACCTTTCCTTCCTTCTGCAGATCCTGCACAGCACGTTGCCAAAGTTCATCATTCGACCAGGCATCTTCCCAAACGTGGAACTGCATCAAGTCGATTTTTTCAACGCCCAGATTTTTTAAACTTGTTTCTGTATATGCTTTGATATGAGCAGCCGGAAAACATTCATCCAACGTATAGCTTTTTTTAGAAGGCCATTTAAAATTCATCGGAGGAATTTTAGTAGCCACATATATTTTCTGACTTTGGTGTCTCTTTACTAATTTACCCAAAAGCTGTTCGCTGTGACCTTCGCCATAACCCCACGCGGTATCAAAAAAATTCACTCCTTTAGAAACTGCCAGATCTAACGATTGCTCCGATTGTGAATCGTCTGAACCTTTCCAGCCGCTTGCGCCCCACATTCCGTAACCGATTTCGCTTACTTTCCAATTTGTTCTTCCAAATCTTCTTAATTGCATATACTTGTTGATTATATTAATATAACAAGATAAGCTATTTTTATTACAATAGTAAAATGTTGTATTCTAGCGTGAAAAATAGGGGTACTCAATAAGGATAAGTTCCGGCAGGATAAATCAGTTATTCATTAAATTATTGTTTTACAGCTTGATATATTAGCCGCTGTAGATTTCAAGGACTGGTTTCTGTTTATGAGAAAATGTTACTCCTTATTTACCATAAACATGGCTGTAGGGGGAAAACGAGCGAACAATTCGTCTTTTAATTCTTCTGAAATTGGCAGCGAACCAATAGCCTGCGACATACAATGCAGCCAGGCAATGGCATCGGTTTCTGTTATTGGGTGGGGCATGTGCCGTGCACGCATTTGCGGGTGTCCGAATTTTTCGGAATATAATTGCGGTCCGCCAAGAAATTGAGCTAAGAATAGCCGCTGCTTGCCTTTGATTTCTTCTTTGTCGTTTTTAAAGAGATGGGCAATCTGATCGTTTTCAAAAACCAGATCATAAAAGCGTTCAACCAATAAATCTAAATTTTCTGCGCCCAGGCGATAATACAATGCTTCACTTTCCATTGTTTCCGGTCAATAATATTATGAAACAAAAATACTAAAAAGTAAGCAGCATAAACGAGTTGGCCCCTGAAGGTTTTGAAAACCATCAGGGGCCAACTCGTTTTATATATTAATTTGTGAGGAAATTTTTATTTCTCTCCTATCATCACCGGAACTTCTCCGTTCGTGATAATTATTTTTGTATTGTTTGATGTTGACAAGTGTTTCATCATATCAATGTATTTGTATTTAAGACCGGCAGGTGTCATAGCAGAGTTAATGATATCCTGAGATTTTTTTATCCCTTCTGCTTCAACAATCATACGTTCTGCTTCTCTCTGTTGCTTTTGAATTACATATTCCATCTGCATTGCCTCTTGTTGTGCCTGTACTTTATTTTGTATGGCTCTTGTAATTTGTTCAGGCAATACAATGTCTTTCAACAAAACAGCGTCAACAACAAATCCATATTTATTAACTGCAGCAATCATTTGCTCTTTAATAGCCAATTCAATTTTTTCTCTTTCTGTAGAATACAGTTCTGTTGCAAAATATTTAGCTGTAGTCTCCCGGGTTGTTGCTCTGAAGTTCGTCATGATAGCAACCTCCTCATAATTTTGTCCGAAGCGTACATAAACGGCTTTGGCGCTGTCCGGATTAACATGGTACAACAAGCTTAATTCTGCATTGATACTTAATCCTTCTCTTGTAGGAACAATCAATTGATTGTATACTTCAGTAACTCGCACATTAATTTTAATGATCTTTGTTACAAACGGGTTAAAGCCCTTTGCACCTTGCAAAACAGGCTGAGGTTTGATCACTCCCACTTTCTGAATCATCCCTACTTCACCCGGACGAACAATGGTGCAGCTAGCCAATACAATCATGACGGCAGCAATTACGATGTGTATTTTTTTCATATCAATTTTAAGTTGTTGTGTTTAATTAGTTAAGTGAAAGTATTTGAAAATTATGTTTAGATTCTGTAGTCAAAAATTTTATTGTTTAATATAAGAAAATAAACAATTGCATGTTTCTTTTAAACAAACATTTGATTTGAGTATTGAATAATACGCTTTATACAATCTAAAATCATTGTATATTTAATTGTACTTTTTAAAAATCATTATGAAAACAGAACGTATCGTATCAGGGTTTGCATTACTGGGTGTGATCATGAAATTCATGCATCTGCCTTTTTCTTCGCCATTACTTATACTTGCTTTAGGTACATTAGCAATAATTTATTTCCCGGCTGGATTTTATTTTTTAAATCCGGACATGCCTGAAAAACCCAACAATATCTTACTGGTTCTTTTAGGATTGTTTCTTTCTATATCTGCTATTGGCACGCTATTTAAGATTATGTATTGGCAGGGTGCACAAACAAATTTATTTATAGGATGCATCGCACTACCCATTATTGCCGGAATTATTTTTAAGTTGAAAGCAGATGCTTCTACTGAAAGGTCTATCATGTACAATTCCTTTTTATTGAGAACGGCAATTTGGTTTTTTGTTGTCGCAGCTTTATATACAACACCGCTTGAAACGCAGATACACATGCAGCACTGGAACGATCCGGAATTAGCGCGATTAAAAACACTAAGCTACACACACCCGGAGGATACTGTTTATAGAAGAGCGCTCAACGAGTATATGCAAAAAACACCATAATGCTTTTGTTGCATTGGCAGGAGACTGAATTTTGGCCTATGTGTGCTTGAAATAGTTTTTAACTTTATATATATTTGATTTAAAGCTATTTCATTCACTTTGTCGCTGCCTTTATGAAAAATTCTTTTTCTTATTTACTTATTATAGGCTTTTTTGCCCTATTGATATGGGGAATTCTTGAAAAAGGTAAAGGGCTGGTTTCTGAGAGAAAAAATATTCTGACTGAACAAACTGCTGCTGCTAAACAGCCTGCTTCTGTTTCAACATCTTCGGAAAATTTTTGGACTCAGTTAACCATTAATATCAAACATCCTATAAGCTTGTTATTGCTTCAGATCATTATAATTCTGGCTGTGGCCAGAATTTTTGGTGTGCTTTTTTCTAAGCTTGGCCAGCCATCTGTAGTAGGAGAAATTATTGCAGGAATTTTCTTAGGACCATCGCTCATGGGACTTGCTTTTCCTGAATTCTTAACCTTTCTTTTTCCTAAAGATTCATTAAAAAACTTACAGTTCTTAAGTCAGATAGGTCTTACCTTCTTCATGTTTATGATCGGTATGGAACTGGATTTACACAAAATAAAAAACAAGGCTAAAGATGCTTTGGTTATCAGTCATTCGAGCATCATTGTTCCTTTCTTTTTAGGTGTGTTGCTTTCTTATTTCATCTACGAACAATTTGCTCCTGCAAACATCAGCTTCCTTGTGTTTTCTTTATTTATGGGCATTGCAATGAGCATCACAGCTTTCCCGGTTTTAGCACGGATTGTAAAAGAGCGCGGCCTTACAAAAACGCCCCTTGGCATTATGGTTATATCGTGTGCCGCAGCCGATGATATCACAGCCTGGTGTATACTGGCCGTGGTTATTGCTATAGCCAAAGCCGGCAATGTAATGAATGCCTTGTATACAATCATTCCGGCGATTATATATATAATTGCCATGTTATATGTTGTACGACCTTGGTTGAGAAAGTTTATTACACTTTCGGGCAATGCTGAAAATCTGAATAAAACATTGGTTACGGTAATCTTTATTACGCTGCTTGTGTCTTCGTATCTGGCTGAAATAATTGGTATTCATTTACTTTTTGGTGCATTCTTAGCCGGCACGATCATGCCTCAAAGTTTAAAAATTAAAAAACTAGTTACTGAAAAAATAGAAGACGTAAGCGTGATTGTTTTTCTTCCTGTGTTTTTTGCTGTTACAGGCCTGCGTACACAAATCGGCTTGTTAAATGACGGTCACTTATGGATTACATGTGTTGCTGTAATTATGGTTGCCGTAGCAGGAAAATTTGGCGGCAGTGCTTTTTCAGCAAGACTAGTGGGACAATCGTGGAAGGATTCTTTATCCATCGGCGCATTAATGAATACGCGTGGCTTGATGGAGTTGATTGTGTTGAACATTGGGTATGATCTTGGAATATTGTCTCCGGAGATTTTTGCTATAATGGTTTTAATGGCTCTTGCTACTACGTTCATGACAGGACCATTACTGGATCTGATAAAATATGCATACTTCAAATCTGCTACTTCTGAAAGAACAGAAAATGCTTTAAAGCACAAGAAAGCAGGTCTGGCATAGGATCTCTTTTTGATGAAAGAAACAGAGGCCATTTTAATCTGAAGATGTTCAGATTAAAATGGCCTCTTACTAATTTTTCTGTTGTTGTTTGTGCTTGTTTTATTACGCTTCAGGCGTTCTGCTAAAAACGTATACCAGCATTAAAGCCCAACCAGTATGGGTTGTATACTTCCAATCCGTTTTTGTTTATAAATGTGTGGTCGAAAATAATGCTTTTTGAAGGAATCATTTTTGAACCAATTGAACCGTCCGGGTTTCTGTATTTAGAAAAAGATGTATTAAACGTTGGGCCCGCAAATAAAGAAACTCTTTTAGATACGTTTAAGCCAAGCATCAAACGAAATTGACCTTGTTCATTTAATGTATTTGTGAATGCTTCGTTTTCATTAATATGCATAGCAATCAAATCAAATGATATGGTTGAGTTTTTACTCAGTTGTACGGTAGACCCAATGCCGTATCCTAATGTCCAGCGATAGCTGGCCGAATTGAAATTTATTCCGAATTGAAAAATATTATAAAATCCTTTTACACCACTTTTAATCAAAACGTTTGCGCGCGTTGTTTCGGAATAATAGGCTTCAATTCTTCCATATCCATTTTTACAGATTGATAATAAACCAATCGGAATGCCGCGAATAGAATCGCACACGTTAAGTAGGCCTAATTGAAATCCTTTTACTTTATGTGCATGATTTACTATGCCAATTTGTGCGCCATTAACCGTTCCGTTGTGTTGATTCACCATACCTGCAAGCTGTACACCATCAATTTGTTCTGTGCCAACATTTACAAGGCCTGCAGACTGTATTCCGGACATTGCACCTGTTGCAACATTTACAATGCCGGCAAATTGCCCGCCAATAACTTCCTGACTTGTTATGTTTGCTACACCGGCAAACTGCAAGCCACGTGTATATTCTCCAACAATGTTTGCTATGCCGGCAAATTGTATGCCTTGTACTTCCCGTCTTACAATGTTTGTTATGCCGGCAAATTCAAACCCTGATACAGATCCGTTATAGCCTCCTAAAAGATTCAAAGAATATTTGTTTCGATACAATCCGCTTGTTAATCCGTGTGTGCCTAAAGGATAGATTCCTGTAAATTGGAATTCGTCCTGAATCAACAAATCTTCATCGTATCGGATGGCTGATGTATCTCCCGGTTTGTGTTTTTTAGAAAACATTATGCTATCGCGCAACTGTTTGTATTCACGGTCAAGCGCTCTCTTGGCATCTTTCCAGCTCTGTTTTAATTTTGTTTTATTCAAATACGATTCAATCGCTACACTATCTTTCTTCTGTACATAAAATGTATTCAGATCTGTAAGGCCTTTGGTGTACGAATTGTCTAATTCTTTTATCGCAACAGCACTATCCTTTGAAGTAACTTCCAACAGTTTAACCTGTATGGCAAAAGGCTGGCTGATCGAATCAACGGTAATACTTTTTTGTGCAGCGGTGTCTGTGTGTGTGACTGGTTTTGCAGGGATTGGCTTTGTTCCGGTAGCCGGAGAAGTTGTTGATCCTTTTCCTTTTTTTAAAACAATTTGATTTCCGACAGCTTTGTATGTAATGTTTGTCGTTTTGAATAATTGATTTAATGCCTGGCCAAGACTAATGTTTTGGGCATTCAGTGTAACCTTCTGGCTTAAATTGATTTGATCTGGTGAATAAGAAAAATTTACACCGCAGGTGGTCTTTATTTTTTTTAGGGCTTGCTCTAAACTAACGTTCTGAAACTGTATGGTTACTTTTTTATCCAGTACCTGCTGTGCAAGACAAACTTGCATGGAAAGTAATAAACAAAGCAATAAAATATGAAGTTCTTTTATAATCTTCATTATTCTTTGTTAAAATCTGATTGAATATTATTTGCACGCGCTTCCTCGTAAGATGAACGTATCTCCGTCTTTTTCGACTTGCATATTCATCGAAAGCGCTATTACCTGCAATATATCAACTGGATTTGTATTATCAAATTCGCCCGTAAATCTACACGATTCGGCAAGCTTATCTTCTAAAATTACAATGGTATTGGTTTTAGTCTTTAGATCTTGTAATACTTGTTTCAATGGCGTAGCAACAAAAATCATTCGTTCTTTATTTCTCCACGATGCCGGATTAGAGATAAGCTCATCGCTTTTGTGCAATCCTCCATAAATATCAACAGATCCCTGCATACCCTTTGTAAGCATCAGCTCTTCGCCCGAGCGGCTGTATTTTTCAAGTACGGCAACTTTCCCTTCTTCTACTTCAATAACATCCAAAGAATCTGTTAACCTGCTGCGTACAGAGAATGACGTGCCTTTTACAATTACACGCGAACGGTAAGAAAGAACGGTAAATGGTTTGCTCGCATCTTTTCGTACCTCAAAAAATGCTTCTCCATCGAGGAAAACCATTCTCTCGTCTTTTCCATACGAAGAAGCATATCTAAGTGTAGTTGTATCGTGTAAATAGACTTTGCTGCTATCCGGCAAATAGAATTCTTTTACTCCGTCAAATGCTTTTAAATCTGTAAAGGTGTCTTTCGAAACCAATACTTTGCTCATTGTCCAGGTTACGGTTGCTAAAAGCACAATAGCTGCGGCTGCCCTTGCAAAAGGTGCCTCTGATAACTGAATCCAGAATGTTTTTTTGATTGGTTCGTGTATGTCTATGGTTTTTGCTTTTACTGCATTCCATGCAGCTTCGGTATTAAATTCAGGAAAGGAGACATTTTCTCTTGAAAAACTCCATGCTTTTTCAACTTCTTCAAAAAATGCGGCATGCTCTATTCGTTCCGCTTTCCAGCGTAAAAGTTCTTGTATTTGCTGTTCAGAAAATTCTCCCTGTTTGTAAGCAGTGATTGTTTCGTACCAGTATTCAATGTTTTGTATACTTGCGTGTTTCATGGTCATTTCAATGGTAAGACAAGAAGTACATGTGTTACCCCTATCAGAAATTTAAAAAAGGTTCAATACCTTCAGAAAGGCAAAAGGCAAGAAACAGCACAAAAAGATGTTCCCTCAAGATTCTCAGTGCTTTACCCATTTGATTTTCTACGGTTTTTACTGAAATCTGCAGCATTTCGGCTATTTCTTTATACGACAGCTGATCTTCTCTGCTTAACATAAATACGGTTCTGCAGCCATCAGGCATAGTAGCAATTGCCCGATCAATCTTTTTCTGTGTTTCTTCGGCCTGCATCAATAGCAAGGGGTCGTCTGAAATTGATCCGCTTGTCTCGCTTAAAACAGAAATGTCTTCATTAACAATTTTTTTGGCGCGTGCATATTCATTAATACTTCGGTTGTATACCGAACGGAATAAATATGATTTGAATGTGGATTGAATAATAAGCACGTCTTTTTTCTGCCATAAATTTATAAAGCAGGTTTGAACGACATCTTCTGCTTTATCTTTATCGTGTACGATACGAAAAGAAAAACGACAAAGCTGTTTGTAATAGGTGTTGAATAACGCTTCAAAGTAAGCCTCCCGATTTTCGGCAGGCCATTCTTTTTCATCGTCTTTTATTGATTTGTGCAAGGTGCTCATTTATTCAATTTCATCCGAAGCAGGTACATGTTGGCAGTTATATACAAGTACGATTCGGTATCATCCAGTGCTACATTTGAAGCGTGCTCTTTAATTTTTATTGTAGCTATGTGTTTGCCTGCCGGGTTAAAGACCCAGATGCCGCAAGGGCCCGAAGCAAAGATATATCCTGCACGATTCATTTTTAATCCATCCGGCAAGCCCTTTCCTTTGCTTACAAAGGAAGTTGCATCCATGAATATTTTTCCGTTTGAAAGTTTTCCCTGTGCATCAATATCATAGACAGCCCAGATAGCGCGGGCAGGATCAGAATTGGCAACGTATAACTTACTGCCGTCATTTGAAACAATAATTCCATTCGGGCGCGTTAATGAATCGATTACTTGTTCTACTGTTCCATCAACATTAATGCGGTAAACACCTTCTTTTGCTTGTTCTTTGGAAGAATCATTTTCTTGTTTTTCTAATCCGTATGGCGGATCAGTAAAATAGTAATTGCCTTTGCTGTCTGCGCATACGTCGTTCGGACTGCTGAAACGTTTGCCGTTGTATGTGCCTGCAAGTGTTTTAAAATCTGCTTTGGGTGCATCCAAAGGTGCCTGCATCTCTGCAATACGGCGGTCGCCGTGTTGAGCCAAAACCAGTTTGCCTTCTTTATTTAAAAACAAACCGTTTGAACCTGTTTCGCCCCCACGAACAATGGTATCTGTATAACCCGATGGTGTTAAATAAACTTTTATGCTGTCTTTTTCAGACCAGCTGTTAATTGTATTTCTTGGTACGTCTGAAAAAATTAACATCTTCTGATCTTTTAGCCAAAGCGGCCCTTCGGACCAAAGGAAACCTGAAGCAAGGATTTCAGCTTTGTCATCTTTTGAGAAAAGCTTTTCAGCTTCCGGATCCAGAATTTCTACTTCGGTTAATGTGTCAGCTGTTGTAAGTTGTACAGCTGGTTTTTCATTATTGCAAGCCGTTAAGATCGCTGCACAAAAAGATATAATTAGTATGCTTTTTTTCATAAGACGAAAGTACATATTTTATTTTGATGTATAAAGTTCTCTTTTTGTTCTTATAACGGAGATTTTATGTTTTTCTTGTTACCCATTTTTCTACCCGTTGAGCAGACAACAGCTTTGTGATTTTTACTATTAAAAAAGTAATTATCAAGGCAAACAACATCCGGAAAAGAAATATCATACTCCAGTTGGCTCCCATAGAAATCATAAGTAACGAATCTTCGATCAAGCTGTGGCAAAGACCCATTAATACAAATGCATAGAAAACATCTATTTTAGGAATTTCTTTTTCTTCTGTTTCTTTAATTATCAATGCGCCTCCGTACAAAATTCCCAGGCTCAAGCCTATTACTGTCATGGGTATTACTTCTTTATTAATTCCCATCAAACCTAAAATTGGTTTTAGCCCTTCGCTGAATTTGTCCAGTGCGCCGGATTTTTTTAATATGCGCATTACAAACATTAGAGCCATAACAACAAAAAATACGATGATGTATTTTTTTACTTCGCCTAAGACCCACTCTGTCAAAGACGGATTACTGATTGTTTCGGGTTTCCATTGGATCACATTTGGTTCTTGCAATATGTTGGTCAGGTGTAGAAGCTGATACATAACAATGCCGGTTACTAATCCAAAACCAAAACGAATTAAAAACATCACCCATAATTTGCACCCTGCCTTACGCGCTATCTGCAATTCAATAGGCAGAGCATGAGCCATTAACATCAAACTACATAAAATAGATACCTGAGCAGTAGTTAATGAAGAAGAGATGCCAAGTGAATAAAAGGCCATCATTCCTCCATATATATTTGTCATCATTGTAGTTGCCCAAATAATGCCGCAGGTGCCGGGCAAACCAATCACCTGCATAAATGGTGCAAGCACGTCTCCCAATACGGTGATCAAACCCAGATATTGCAATAGTTTTACTACAATAGAAATAGGTATCATAATCTTATAAAGACCTATGGCAGATCTCGTGGTTTCTTTTAAGAGACTTTTAAATTCGTAAAGCATAGAATTGATTAACTAACAACAAAAGTATACTGTTATGCATATAGTTGCCATAACCAGCGCAAAGAAGAATGTATTTTATTCATACTCTTTTCTGATTTTTTTTATAAAAACAAAATGAGCTCCCGATAGATCGGGCGCTCATTTTGTTATGTGTTACTACTATATTTTATTCCAGTTCTTTTAACAGTTGCTTTTTGGTCTTGTATCCAATATCGTCCCAAACAAGTTTTTGGTTTTTATAAATTTGAATGGTTGGCAGTGATTCAATATCAAAATGCTTTGCAATAATTTCGTTTTGATCTACATCGATTCGGATCACAATTACTTTGTCGGCCATTGTTTCAGCAATTTCTTCTAACGACGGCTCCATTTGTTTGCACGGCCCGCACCAGGTTGCATAAAAGTCTACCAATACATATTTATCGGTAACCAGCAATGCTTCAAACTCCTTCACTGTCATGCCTGACTTTGCAGTAGTTACTGAAGTATCCGAAATGATCTGATAATCCGCATTGCCCCATTTCATAATACCGCCATCCAGCTCATATATTTCCTTAAACCCATTCGTCCGCATGTATTCAGCCGCCGAGCTGCTTCTGCCGCCAGCTTTACAATATACCATTACAGGTTTTGCTTTATCCAGCGTGGCAATTTGTGATTGAAAATCGTTTCCGTTCCAATTAATATTTTTAGCATGCGATAAATGACCTTGTGAAAATTCTTCGGGTGTGCGTACGTCAATAATTACAGCATCCGGCAATTCTTTTATTTTATCTGAAAACTCTTTTGGCAACAATTTAACCGCTGCAGATTCTGTCTGTGCTTGCTGTTGATTTGAACATGATAACAGCATGATTGCTGTACCAATAAAAAGCCCGAATACATATTTTACCATATTACTAGTATTTTTCAAATGATATGATCTCTAAGCTACGGGTTTTATTTTATCGAACAAAACCGGATTAAATTGTAAAACCGTATCTATAACAAAATCCTTTTTAGCTCAAACACACTTTTGTATGAAAAAATTTCATTCTTTGATAATTTACCTGAACCATATACCATAAAAAACAAGTAACAGATTTATTGCCTGAGACAACAATCTGCTACTTGTTTGAAAATAACCCATATTACAAAAATTATTAATGAAGACTTTTCAGCCTCTTATTACCCGTACTAATACTACAATGATTGCAATAACCAATAAAATATGAATGATGCCGCCGCTGTTATAACCCAGAAAGCCAATACCCCAAATGATAACCAGAATAACTGCGATAAGATAAAGTAGATTTCCCATGATAGATATTATTTAAAATTAGTTTTATATGATTGATTAATAGAGTCTGAAACCCACTGTTCCCTGAAGCCAAACATTTTTGTATCTAGGAGTTGATGATGTTCCATCTCCATGGTTACTTGTCATATCCCAGCCTGTTCTTACACTCAGCACTAAATTGTTTACATTAAAATCCAGGCCGCCTGTTACACAAAAAGTGTTTTTTCTGATGTTGTCATTCTTAAAATCCTGCTCCTGATTGTATGTCAAAAGAGAGTTTGAAAAAACATCTTGCTGGCTCAATAGAAATGAATACTGAGGACCCGCTAAAATTGTAAGCCCCGGCGTTGGTTTAAAAGCAAACAATAAGGGTATATCTAAATAATTTAATGTGCGTTTCAAATTATAAGTGGTTCCTAAGTATGTACCCGTTCCTGTGAATCCTCTTTGCGAATAGAGAACTTCAGGCTGAATACCTAAATATTTGCTGATCGGGATCGATATAAAACCGCCGCCGGCAAAACCTGCTTTAGGGTTTGCATTGAAATCTTCTGTTTTAGAATCGTACACGTTGGAATAATTAACGCCGGCTTTAAATCCAATCGCAAGTTTTTCACGCGCATCGGCTTCATCCTGAGCATACGCTATGTTACTCAAGACAAGAATGCTAATAAGCGTTGAAAGAATATTTTTCATATAATTTTTATTTTGCGTATAATCTATTTGTTGTTTTTAATCGTAAAGTCTTTAACTGACTTTTCGAGACTGTCCATGTCACGGCTGAACTCTGCTTTAAAGCTCTTCCATTTTTCACTTCCATGATCCTGATATTGATTTATTTTGTTTTCCATTCTTGCATTTTCCTGATCAAGAGCTTCAATTTTTTCTCTGTACGAAGCTTTACCCTGAGCTATTTTATCTGCTTTCAATTCGGAAATATGTTTTTTATTGGACTCAAGTTCTGCATCCATTTGTTTTTTATATTTTTTAATGTCTTCCAGATATGCTTGTTTATCTTCTTCGTATTTTTCTTTCGCTTCAGAAGCATTGATCGTAACATCATTGACCTTTGTTTTAGAATCCATGCAGCTTGTTATCATAGATCCTGTGGTAAGTATAACCACTGTAAGTGCGGCGATAGAATATGTTATTTTCATAGCAGTAATTGTTTTATAAACTTGTGATGTATCTTAAGAGTTGTTGTTTGTTCTTGCCAAGTTTAGATTCTAACCTGGCAAGCATTTCGTCCTGTTTGCCTGCCTGTAACAGCAAATCTTCTTCGGTAAGAAATGTAAACCGTTTTTTCAGCTTTTTTTTCGTACTGTTCCAATTGCTCATTAATCGTGACCTGTTTTCCATAATTAATTTATCAGGTTAGCAATACAAAAATGAATACTTTGGCTTTCTAAAGTTTTACACGGAAATAAAAATCTGTTACAGATATCACATGCTGCAATAAACCCCGTCCTTTGAAACAGGTAAAAATATAATTGCTTCAGAGAGATCGTCCTTGCGATTTTCTCTGAAGCAATTAAGTGTAAAGATAAACGGTTGTTTTATTTTTCTACAAAAGAACCATTCTCTCTTAAAATTATTTCAATTTCTTTTGTGTCCAATCCGGATAAGGGTTTGATAATCGCCATGTATGAGCCTTCGTTCTTTACGTGTTTGTATGTTGTTGCAGATACAATAGTTGAATTGGGATATTTTTTCTTTATAGCATTGTAAACATTCTGTGGCAACTGGTCAGCTAATATTTCCTGCCTTTGCTCTACAACATTTCCCGTTGCTGAATAAGTGATCCAGTTCTTTTTTCCGTTTGTAAGAAAAATTGCTTCGTAATTGGTTGTGTTCTTGTTTTCAACATCAACTAATGGTGTTTCTTTTGCCCATATTACATTTGTTGCTGTAGGGTACGTGGCAACAAATCTGTTTTGTACATCAGCGGGCGGCACGTCAACAATTGACTCGGCCGGTGGTGCAACATTCTTTTTGACAACTTCTGTGTTTTTTTGTTCCGCTTTATGTGTCGTTACAACGCTGTCTTTCCGGACTTTTGCCGGTGCAGGATTTGACACCAGTACTTTTTTACTCGACTTGCACGATGTTAATGATCCGGAGATTATTAATACCGTCACTGTAAGTAATGTAATTATCGTTTTCATAATATTACTCTTTTAATGTTATAAGAAGCCCAGGTAAAATCTGTGTCTACTATTTACAAACACCTTTGTTTGTGGGTATTTTCAATCTATTTCATGCTGCTTTTTAAAGACAGAATGAACGACTTTATCGCCAATTGATCTGATTACATCAGCATGCTTTGACGATAAAGTCGTTATGCCCAACTGAAGCAGTGTTCCGGCAATCTGTTTAATCGGATTATGCGACGCTCCGACAAATATTTTTTTTGAAAAATAACCCATGGCTAAACCAATCACACCATCTATAATATTTTCTTTGGTGTCAGAAGGTCGGGTAACCTGGGATATTGTATTTTTTAAAATATTTATTGGCTTAAAACTTTCATGGACTACATGAACCTGCTCTTTTAAAAGAGCCAATTCTATCGTCTGCTTTTTCTTAAGCAAATAAATCGCTTCCGTTAGAGGGTCTTGTTCGTTTTTCATACAATTACTTTTTAAGCATCTCAACAATGACCGCATTCCTTACAGGCTTTTGAATCCATCTTATTCTGAAAATATGAAGCACTGCAGTTACTGCTATATATAGGATGCTTACTATGAAGAATCCATAATAGGATTTTCCGAGAAGCTCGCCGATCCACAATGACAGCCCCACGTTAAATGTTATTAAAAACAATGCAACAGCCAGAAATACAATTGCCTTTGTTGCAATAAATGAGGCCAGGTTTGCGGATTTATTAATCGCGCCAAGCCGTAACAACATAAATGTTGTTTTGCCATAGTCTTCTGCCCGTTGAAAAAGGACTTCTATCGGTGTTGCATTGTTTTCCATAGCAATAGTTTTTATGTGTTAATGAATTAAAGTTCAGCAACCGAATTTTTAAATTCGTTTTTCGTGTCGTTGTACTTGGATTTTCCTTTTACAAGCATGTCTTCAACATCGTTTATCTTGCCGGCATATCTGTCTTTAATCTTATCAATAAGACCGTCGAACTGATCTTTTAAATCATCGATACAATCTTCGCCTTTGCTTAGTATTTTCTTTCTTGTTTCAGTCCCTTTGTTTGGGGCTAATAACGTTCCGACTAAAGCGCCAACAGCAATGCCTGCTAATACGCCTAATAATATTTTACCTGAATTCATAATTGTATGGTTTAGATTTTGTGTTTACTAATTTACCTGTGTTTAGACAATCCGGTCGCCCTGAATAATCCGAAGAAGAATGGCAACTACAGCAATTACCAATAACACGTGAATAATTCCTCCGGCTGAATAAGCAAAGAAGCCAATGGCCCAGAAGATAAGCAAGATAATGGCGATGATATAAAGTATATTTCCCATGGTCGTAATTTGTTTATATGAAATTGATTGGTTTTTTTATTTGTAAAATTATATGCGGAAGCGTACTGATGAATTATAATTTTTCGCACTCTTTCTGAACAACAATAGCATGATCCAGATGTTTTCTTAAATCAGGAAGCATTGATGTTGCCCAGATACGGATATCTTCATCACTGGATTCAACAGATTCTTTCTCAAACAATGCAATGGCATGTTTGTGGCCATCAACCATCATGTCTGCGTAAGCTTTGTCAAAATCTTTTTCGGTTTTTCCGTTCAGCTTAGCATACGTATCTTTGGCATCCTGATCTTGTTCTGTAGGAACAGAGATTGTTTTTTTGCCTGCTAATTCTTCCAGGTTCCCCATTGCTTTTGCGTGCGCAGTCTCCATCATTTTTCCAAGATTTTTAACACTTGTACGCTTGCTTTTTTTCTGAGCCAGCTCACCAAGACTAATCTCTTCCAGATTAATTTTTGCAACCTTTACCAGAAATTGTGCATTCTTTTCGTCTTTGATCTTGTTAAATTTTTCGTCGTTCTGATCTTTGGCAAGATCTTCTGTAACAGAGGTGCTCGATGTCTTATGCTCACTGTCTTTGTGATTACAAGATGCTGCTCCGAAAATTACTGATGAAACAAAAATAATCTGAAGCCCTGTTGTTTTAATTTTTGATGTTGTTATCATTGTTGTAAAAGTTTTTAGTTGGTTGTTATGAACTGTTACAAATGTGCGGATGATAAGGAACGAAAGCATTACATGAAATTTAAAAAATGTTGTATCATTGCCACGTATATAAAAAATTAAAAATGAATGCCTGCAGAATATTTTGTTTGAACTTTTTTATGTTTTTGCGGCCGGGTTTTTATTTTTATTTTTTTGTTCATAGCGAATTTCTGCTTCATCAATCGAATGCGACTCTTGTATAGGAGAAGATTGTTTTGTCTTGTAAGCAAGGTGTTCGTAGAATTTCTGAAGAACTTTTATTTCTTCTTCGCTGAGGTCTTCAATGCATACCAATCTGTTGCTTGCCTGTGCGTGTGAGGCCAACAGCTCATTTAATTTTAAATGAACGGCTTTGGAATCTTTATTCTGACTGCGTTGTATGAGGAACACCATTAAAAAAGTAATGATTGTTGTGCCGGTATTAATTACCAGTTGCCACGTATCTGAATAATGAAAGAATGGACCCGAGATAAGCCATAAAAGTATTGTTGAAATGGCCAGCATAAACGCTGCACTGCCTCCGGATGCTTTTGTAACAGAAGTAGCTATTTGTTCAAATGCTGAACGCTGGTTTGGCTTTTTATTTTCCATTGAAAGAGTTTTTCGTTGTTTTTAAGATCCAAAAGAAATGCTCTTTCTATAGATTTGTTTGTGCATTACATCTTTTCGCATTTCTTCTGACAAGTAACTGCATAGCTCAGATGCTTGCGCAACTCAGGCAGCATGTGTATTGCCCAGATTCTAATGTCCATATCGCTTGATTCTGCTACCACTGTTTCAAATAGGTGTATAGCATGCTTTTGATTGGCAACCATTATATCACAGTATTCTTCATCGAAATCATGTCCGGATTTTTTATTCAAAAATTCAGCCGTTTGTATGCATTTCAGTGTAGGTGTTGAAGGGATTGAAATTGTCTTTTCCGCAGCCAACTGATTAAGGTTCGTTAATCCGCTGGTATTCATTTTTTGCATCATTTTGCCCAGCTCTTTTATATCAATCTGCTTCCCTTTTTTTTGTGCCAGCTGAGCCAAACTAATGCCATTCAAATACATTTCTGCTGCATTCACTAAAAATTCTGCATTCTTCTGATCTTTGAGTTTTTCAAATTTAGCATCATTTAATTTTTTAGCTGCTTCCTTTGTGTCATTGGTTCTGTTACTATCACAAGATGCACTAAATAAGAATCCTGCACTCATCAAAACAATGAGTACAAAAAGTATTGACAGAAAAATGACTGTTCCTTTTGTTTTCATGTATATTTTCTAAATAGACGATACAAATGTCTCTATACATGAAGAAAAATCCTTTACATAAATTTTAACATTTGTTATAATATTTCCATATAAATGAAAATGTGCCTTCTTATTTTATAGGGAAAAAAATGGTAAATGTAGATCCTACACCAGGTGTGCTTTCTGCCATAATACGTCCGTGGTGATTTTCAACAATCTTTTTGCAAATAGACAATCCAATACCTGTACCCGGGAAATCTGAATTGTTGTGTAATCGATGAAATAATGTAAAAACAGCTTCAGCATACTTTTGTTCAAAACCTAAACCATTATCCGAAATAGATATTTTGTAATATGCATCGTTGGTGTTTTTATTCAAAATACTATAATCACCTGCCCGTACAATTTCACATTCAATTCTAATAACCGGAGCTACATTAGGTTTGCTGTATTTTAAAGAATTGCCAATAAGATTTATAAACAACTGTTGAATCTGAAAAGGAATAGCATGTATTGTTGGTAAGAAATCTGATTTTATTGTTGCATTTTTTTCTTCAATTAGCTGCACAAGCTCCTGTTTCGCTGCTTCAAGAAGCTGATTCAGTTCTGCCGGTTCAAATACTTTTTCGATCTTATTCGTTTTTGAAAATAACAACAGATCATCTATCAAAATACGCATGCGGTTTGCTGCTGCCTGAATTCTGTCAAAATATTCTTTACCTAGAGGTGATAGCTGATCTATTTCTTTATCATAAATTCGTGATATAAACGTCTGAATCTTTCTAAGCGGTTCCTGTAAGTCATGGCTCGCTACGTGGTTAAATGAGGCAAGCTCTTTATTGCTTTTTTCTAACTCGTGGTTTCTGTCCTCTAATGATTTACTGATTAAATATTCTTCCGTAACATCATTATTAATTCCAATTAAAATTTTGTGGCCTTTAGTATTCGTTAAAAATTTGCCCATCGACCTAAAATAGCGAATGTTTCCATCATTACGGATAACTCTGAAAAAGGCTGTGCTTGGCTCTTGATGAGTTACTACTTGATCATTGCCATTTGCTATAATATGCTTGTCTTCCGGGTGAACAAATTTTATAAATGCTTCTATGCTTGGCGTAAACGACTGCGGTTCTACTCCCAATAATCGGTATTGATTATCTGAATAGGTAAATGTATTTGATTCCAAATCCCATTGCCAGCTGCTAAAGCCTCCTATTTCTTCTGCATGTTTCATGCTTTCGGTTGCAATAGTTAAAACATCGTTTGCTTTTTTAAACGATTCTATATCTCTATTGATTTTGAAATAAGAAAAAACAAATACCAGCAACGAGAACAACAAGAGCATCATTGAGTAAAACGGTGTGAAAAAGGTTTCTTTCTCATAGCGTTCCTGGCGCTCTATCATATATATTTTTTCCAGATCAATCATTTTATTGATCTGGTTTCGTATCGTTGTCATCACAGCCTTTCCGTCAACAAGGCTTTTATTAAAGCGCTTGGCATTTAAGGGGATTGAATCTGTAAGGTTTATCGAATTCTCAAAAAGTATGTTATATCTGAGTGTAATAAGTTTTTGCAATGAGTCCAGATTGTTCAGTTGGGTGAGGTTATCATCAACCAAAACGTTTAATGTGTTGATGGATCTGGTTACTTTTTCGCGGGAGTCTCTGAATGATTTAATAAAAACGGAATCTCTTGAAATAAAATATCCCGTTTGGTTTATTTCAACATCTTTAAGCGCCGAATTCAATTGTTCCAGCTCCAAATGCACTTTGTGCGAATGCACCAATAATTCTGTAGAATCTATAAGACCTACAGAATGTTTGTACAAAAACGTTGAAATAAATATTAATATAAATAATGACGCAACGAAAATGCTTTTTAAAAAAAAGGAAGAAGTAAAAAGTGATTTTAATTTCATCTCTAATGATTATAAACTAAGTAAGAAATTGTCTCGATTTAAACCGCTGGTATGATATTGCCAGTTAAGTGTTATTACATCCTCCAGTACTTTTTTTAGTGCTGAAAACTCATGTGGCTTTTTTATATATATGTTGGCACCTTGTACAAATGTTTCTTCAATGTCTTCTTCCGAGGCCGAGGTAGAGTATATTGCAATTGCTATATCTTTTAAGCGGTCTATGCTTTTTATCTCTTTTAAACAATCCAAACCTGTTTTTCCAGGCATATTAAGATCGAGGAAAAGTACATGCGGTAACACGATGTCGGGTTGAGTTAAAAAATTCATTAATTCAATTCCGTTGTTCAGTGTACTTACATCTGTTTTAATTTTTATTTCTTCAAATGCGTCTTTGAAAAAAAGCCGGTCATCGTCATCGTCATCAGCAAGCATCACACGGATAATCTCATTTTGCATTTTTGTAGTAGTTAAGATATGTTGGTTCGCGTTTTATACAATAAGTAATTGACATTATAGATTTTTTTGCTGTGCATTTTTTCTCTTATCGATAATCCGTTGAAATGCACTTGGCGTAAGGCCGGTTGCATTTTTAAACTGATTACTAAAATGTGCCACGCTGCTATAGCTAAGTTTCCATGCTATTTCTGTAATAGTTAACTCATTAGTAAGTATTAACTGTTTTGCGCGTTCAATTTTTTGTAAGATGATAAAATTGGCAATAGAGGTATACGTCACGTCCGAAAACAAATTAGAAATATAGCCATAGCTCTGTCCGATTTTTTCTGCCAGATAAACGGATGTCTTCGCATTCGATAATTTTTCTTCGCTGTAGACCATCTCTACGATTGCGTCTTTTATTTTTTGCACCAAAACGCTTTTATGCGTTTCAACAACTGATATGCCGTAGCTATTCAGCTTTTCATTTAATGCCTTTACTGCTTCATTAGAAGGTGAATTATTAATTTCTACCTCCCCAAAACTCTGTATGGAATAATTCAATCCGGCAGCTTCCAGTTGCTCTTGTAAAACTTTTTTACAAACAGCGTTCATATCAAATTTCAGATAGAGCTTCATTTTCTTTTTTAATAAATATAATCTTTTTGACTGGATTAATATAGTCGAAAACGATTCCGGAATCTTTTATTAGTACCACTACATCATTTGCACGTGCTACTGGTGGCAGGCAGTTGTATAAATCTGGCAGTTATTTACTAATTAAACGAAGTTAGTGCCGTTTCGTTATAGCCGGCATTATATTTTTTTGTTTAATACAACCATCGTTATACCGCCAACAATCATTAGTACACCAACAACCGGCGACCAATTTGCCTTGTGGTTTTTTTCTTTATTGATCTCAATCGGACCAACATCAACGACTTTTTCTTTTGTTACAAAATCAAATCCGGTATATATCATCATAAGTATACCAAGTATAACAAAGCCTATTCCTATATTTTTCATGTTCATAATCGTTCTATAAATACTATTTTGTGATTTTCCTGTTGATTACTCGGAGCAAATCATTTTTGAAAAAGATATTCCGGAATAAAACATTTATTGCCTAATGATTCAAGATATTTTTTAATCTGCAATCTGGCTGCTATATAATTAACCGCAGACTCGGCACTTACATTCAGTTGTGCCTGAATTTCTGTCAAAGCGCCGGCACATGTACCGGTGAAACGATCATACACAATTTGGTTCAGTTTGTTTTTTCCTGAAAACCATTTCAACGATTGAATCATTTTATCGATGTAAGCTTCTTCTTTAAAGACTTTATAAAACTGGCCCAAAGAAAAAATCAATTGTGCCATTTCTATAGATTGCTCACAATCAACTTTTGCATCTTCTTCTGCAAGAGCAATGCTCGTTTTTTTCGATAAAAGAAAATCGAATGAGGCTTTTGCAATTTTTTTATAACTAGGTTCTCCGGTCAATAACCACGCACAAAGCAATGCTTCGGATAAAATGCTGTTGTCAAGAGACAATGTGCTCTGGAACCATTTCCAATTCTCGTTTTCAACTTCCCGGTATAATTGCACCAAACGATTTGCAAATTGTTTTATTAACCATACTCCTTCAACCGTTTCAATTTTACTGTTGCGATAGTATAATCCTTTCATTACAAATGCTATGGCCACAGTTGAGTGGATCTTTTTTACATTCAATAATGCTTCCTGGAAAATCGTTTCTGCGCTTTCAATCAATGTTGCAGGAAGAATGTGACTTTTAGAGATCATATAACCCAGCGCCCATATAGCACGACCGTTTGAGTCGGCCAGATTGGCGGTGTCGTTTTCTTTTGTAAAGTTTTTTTCAGAGTCTACATATTTGAAAAAATATCCTTTAGGCTGCAGGCAATGCTTTATAAAATTGAAATAAATATGGATGTATTGAATGTCGGATTCTTCTTTTGTTATTTCATAATGTTCACACATTGCTACAAGTGCAACGGCATTATCATCTAATGAATAAAAAGATTCTTCGGGTGCTGCACATTGTTTTATGCCAAAATCTGTTGTGATTTTCTTTATATAATCAAGATTGATTTCAGGAAGCGGTTCGCCAAACATGGTGTCGTACATAAAACCAGCCTGAGTAACAAGAGTATCTGAAGCTGTTGCTTTACAATAAAGCGTTGGTTTTAATTCAGCATGTGCTATTCGTAGATGGTTGGATTTGTTAAATATAAATGACATCCTTTTCGGAAGTATTCTTTTAACTATTTTCTGCACCTGTTGGATACTGGTTTTGCTTCTCAACTTTCTCATACTATTTAAAGTTTAGCCACACATTTAATCTAAAACTGACGACTCCTGTTGCAAGGGATCTGAGTCTGTTTTAGTCTGTAAATGTGGGCAGTTTAAAAATCGAAAGCCTTACACAATTACTATATTCTGTTACATAAATAACATATCGGGAATTTGTGATAAAAAATAAACCTGTGAAACATCAATCATTACCGTCGGATACGCCACCATCAAAATCCATGGAAGTGTTTGAGTACCCGCCATCTATATACTGTGTACTGTTACTGTCTGTATCCTCTCCATATTCGTCATATCTTTTTATAACGTTTCTATCTCTGACCGGTTTATCTAAATATTTTAAGATATACACCCAAAGAAACGGAACGAGCCAGATCAATATGTTATGTGCTGATTTTTGATCTTTAGAGTATGATATATTGGTCTTATTGAATTCTATTGCAAACAGCAACGTATATACAAAATAGAATATGCCAATAGATATAAAAGTCCATTCGATGATATTCATGTTTTTAACTGTTTATAATACCGGTTTACCATCCACACCATGCATGCTGTTGCAAGTGCTGCTGCAAGATGTTTTATCGGGTGACCGCTTATAACATGTGTGTGTTGAAATATTTCAACATCGTAGTGCTCAGCCATTTTTGCAAACAAATAACAAGCAAATGTAAGTATCAGCGGCAACCGAATGATTTTATTTTCACTCCAGTGCAAACTACACATAATTACAATTAAAAGTATGGGAAGAAATTGAACGATTGCATAGAGGCGCAGGTCTCCGCAATAGAACTCTTCCGTAAGATGCCAATATAAAACAGAAAAGATGCCGAGAAAAAAACCAAATACCCAAATGCGTATGGCTGTTTGGTAAGAAAAATACCAGGCGTATAACTGACTGAAAAATGCAGTGAAAACAATCGTCATTGGTAACCGATCCCAGAACAGGGTATGGTTGTTGGGCGCATAATGATAATATGCAGAGCCAATGCCGGTTAATATTATGCCGGCAAAAAGCGTTTTAATTATCGGGCTTTTAATCTTCCATGTTGCAACAACATAAAAACCCCAAATGCCGGAAAGCACAAAACCGGCATTGCTTACCACATTCCAGAAATTTGGTATGGAAGCGATTGCAACATCATTCGAAAAATTATGATAATGATATTGCTGTGCAATGGGCGGCAAAAAACTAAATACCGCAATCAAAGTAGTTATGCTTACTCCGGCTAAAATTTTTGGGGTCATTTCTTTCATACGTTTCATGTTGCTGCGTTTCGATCAAAATAAGAACCGGGCAGGGATTTTTTAAAATGAATTTTTATATTTAAAAGACTTTTGATTTTGATTAATAAAGTTCATTAAATAACAAATAATAGGTTATTTTAGCATTTATACAGACTTCTAATTATGGATGCTATTGCCGAAATAATCACTGCCCTGACTTACGAAGAAGCCGAAAACTTCAAGAATTTTATTCAGAACAAAAAGGAAATTGATAACCGCAAAGACTTACAGCTTTTCGAAATGTTACTTTCAAACAGTACTATTTCGCGCGAAGAATTGTTAAATTTACTTTATCCCGACAGTTTAAATCTTGTCGCCTATCATGCTACGCGCAAGCGGCTGTTTAAAATGCTTTCGCAATTTCTGCACTGGCAGGAAATACAAACCGATGAACAAATTGAATTAACGTCTTACTTATCGGTGTGCACTTTTTTATTTAAAAACCGGCAGCAAGAAACCGGATGGCGCTATTTGAAAAAAGCACTTGCTCTGGTATCAAAAAAGAATTTGTTCGATCTGGAAATCAAGCTGTATCAATTAGCTATTGAAGAAGCAAACAGTATACATGCTTTGCCAATTGAGGTGCTCGTTTCAAATTATCAGACATTGGTACAACAGCGCCATCATGAATCGCAGCTGCAAATGATGCGGCAAGTGGCACGACACGAATTAAGCCAGCGGCTAAAGAAGGGATACAATCTGGATTTTGCTTCATTTATTCAAAACCTAAATGAAACGTTTATGCCCGATTCTCCTGCCACAAAATCGTTACAGGTATTGTACAGCCAGGTTTGCATTGCACGATCGGTGGTGCTCGCTAAAAAAGAATTCTATACGTTTGAAAAATATATTATTGATACCTACAACACTCTTATACATAACAATGCTTTTAGCAGAGAAAGCAACGATGTCAAAATTCATTTTTTGTATATGTTATCGCATACCTGTTACCGCAATAAAAAGTTTGATGTGGCACAGCTCTATCTGAACAATATGCAAACAGCCATGAGCGATTTTGGAGGAAAGGATCTGAAAAAATATCAGTATACGTTTGTGCTGCTGCAGTCGGCTGTTTACTCTTACTCCAATGCTTCTGAAAAGGCTGTGGTTCTTCTTGAAAAGCTGCTTCAGGAGAAAAGCATACAACGGAACAACGAACACTATTTTAATGCGCTGATCAATCTTTGTCTGAATTATTTTTACAATAAAAAATACAATCATACCCAACGCACATTCAGAAATCTGCAACACACAGATGCCTGGTTTGTAAAGATTATGGGACAGGAATGGGTGCTGAAAAAATTGCTGTTAGAAGCCATCAACTTCTACGAGCTTTCTTATGAAGATCTTGCACTTGAGAAAATAAAAACGATTGAAAGGAATTTCAAACCGCTTATGGAACAGGACCCGCACAAACGTGCCTTTCATTTTTTAACTTTATTTAAAAAAATTATTCAAAACCCGGAGATTGTTTCGTCAAAGGCTTTTATTAATCTGGTGGAAAACACATTTACGTTTTTGCCACATGAAGAAGAAGATCTACAGGCGATGGCTTTTTATGCCTGGCTCAAATCAAAAATGATGCGCAGAGAATTTTATGATGTGCTGTTGGAGGTTGTGAAAAGGTAAACGTTTTATTACATTACACCGGAAAAGCTAATACAAACGAAGAGCCTTTCAGTTGATTGTTATGCACTTCAATAGTGGAATTGTTGGCTTCCATTAACTGCTTACATAACAATAAACCAATGCCCGCACCTTTTTCGTTCTGTGTGCCATATCTGCTTTTAGACAAATCATTTAAAAATAGCTTTTCTTTAAGCTCTTCCGAAATACCTATTCCTTCGTCGCAGATATGTAGTAATATTTTTTTATTCTCTTTTACAGAATGAATTTTAATAGTGCTGCCAATGGGTGAAAACTTAATAGCATTATTTAAGATATTTCTAAATACTATCTCAAACATAACAGCATCAAAACAAATTTCATGATCCTCCTGAATATTTGTAGTGACAATTATTTTTTTTCCTTCAATAGAATATGCAGCACTTTTAATTTCTTTTTCAACCTCTTTTTTCAATGCAAACGTTACTACCTTTGGGTACAAGCCGTTCATCTGCGAATAGGACCAGGTGAGTAAGTTGTCGAGCATCTGGTACACGTGTATAGACGACTCTTTTAGTTTACCGCCCAGCATGTGCATTTCTTCTTCTGAAATTTTTGACTTTATCATGATCTCAGAAAAACTCAATAAGTTGTTTACCGGTTGTCTTACATCGTGAGATATGATTGAAAGCAATTTTGTTTTTAATTCATTTAAGTCTTCCTGTTCTTTTGCATTTTTATTCAACTGTATGGTTGATTCATACAATTCATCGCGCTCATTTAATAACGAGCGGTTTCTGTCGGTTAAACTTTTTAACGTTTTTTCAGAAGAAATTACGAACACATAACTTAAAAATACCGTGCCTAACAATGCTACGCCATTAAATACGGTGTTTATGAAGAAAATTTCTTCTTCTGTGAAATGTATTAATGAGTCGATTTTTAAATTGTTCATGATAAAACCTACCACACTGATGATTGCCAATAGTACGATAGAGCCTAGAAATGCTGTACCTTGATTCTTATCATAGAGTAAAAATAATATTACAATAAGCGGTAAATAAAACACGCTCATGTTAACTCTGCTGCCCAACACAATGGAAAGCAGAAAAATATTCAGCGCAATAAAAAGAAAAAGAAAAATTTTTGCGCATTTATGCTCTTCTATTGTATTCAAATAAAAGCAAAATATATATAAGGGTGAAAATATCATACACACCCATGCCAGTATATGCAAGTCGTATATTATATACGGCACAATCATAATGATTGACACTAGAAAGCATACAAGCGCTAATACATTTACAAAGAAAATGCGCTTTGCTTCAAGTGTCTCAATTTTTGAGTTGATCCCTTTTAATAAAATTCTAATCAATAATCAGCGCTTTAATTGTATACATTTAAATTGTTTGTGTTAGTGGCTGAAAGTTTGATGGTAAATATTGTTTGCTGCTTCGGTATACTCATAGCTTCAATTGTTCCTCCGCAGTTTTCTAATAAGTTTTTACACAGTAACAGGCCTATCCCCGTGCCTTTCTCGTTAAATGTACCTTCCCTACTTACCGATTTGTCGTTTGTAAAAAGTTTTTCCAGAATCTCTTTGGGCATGCCCATGCCGCAATCTTTTACCTGTATAATAAGCTGATCATCTTTTTTCTCTGCAAATACTGTAATGGATTGCTCTTGATAACTGAATTTAATGGCGTTTGAAACTAAGTTTCTGATTACAATTTCAAGCATGTTAGAATCTGCATAGATCGACAATCCATGGTCAACTTTTTCAATAAGCGTAATATTCTTCTGAATGGTTTTAACCTCCAGTTGCTTAAATATGTCTTTAATTAATTCTTTAATATTTACATTGCCAATGATTGGCTTGGTAGAATTATTAATCTGAAAGGCAGACCAGCTAAGTAAGTTGTCTAATAGTTGATTTGTACTGTCTGTCGATTTTTTGAGCCTTTCTGAAATCAGGGATTCTTCTTCTTTGCTTAACTTATTATTCGTAAGTAATTCTGTTAAACCATGTATTGTATTAATAGGGCTTCTCAGGTCATGTGAAATAATGCGGAACAAATGATCTTTCATTAAATTCATTCTCTCCTGATCTTCCTTAGCACGCTTTAATAGAAAATTATTTTTCTGTTCTGTTTCCTTTTGTTTTGAAAGAGATTCGTTTGCTTCAAGCAACTCCATTTCTCCGGCTTCGGTAAGCTGCAGAAAAAGAAAAGCAAGAACAATCATACATAGCATCGATGTAATATCAAACGCATTGTTTATGTTCTGATAGGTCTCAATTGAATAAATCTGATCCGGATGATAAATGTGAATGAACGAGTTAATCAGTACAATATTTACTCCTGTCATAAACAACAAGACATATAGAGGGACTTTTTCTTTTTTAGAAAAAATCAGTAGCGGTACTATTGCAATGGGTATATAAAAAACTTTTACTTCAACAAAACTTCCCAAAACGATTGACATGAAAAACACCTGTGCAAGCATCGAGCTATATAACAACACCTTTGCAGCCAATGCATTTTTCAAGAAGAACATCATCCAGGCCAGTAAGTATATGCCTGAAAAGAATGCGAAGATTATATTTAACGGATAGATATGCTGGAAGAAAAAAACTGCACCAAAGCCAATGCTAAGAAAAAAACAAAGCGCAATTGTCACCTTAGCGATGAAATTGCGCTTTGATTCAATAACATTTTCCTTAATTAGAATTTTCGTCGAAAAGAATTTATTCATACTCCACTAGCTGTTCTCTATCTTTATTTAATCATCGAACGTGCAATCTTTAACAGCCCAACATCACCAATACTAACGTTAACAGATGCAGGAAGTTTCATTAATTTGTAACGAACTACATATTGTATCTGTTCTCCGGCTTTTAATTCTACATAAGTGCCTTGTTGCTCGATCTCTATATAGGTATGATCCGGATTTGCATACAATTCAATTTCACCTTCTTCAGGTGCATATTTAGCTGCTGCAACATCTTCAAAAGATTTAACAAGCAATAAACCATTTGTTGCCTGAGCTAACCAGCCTTCTTTACCATCTGCCAAGAGCTTAGGCACTCCGGTTGGTATTGTCTCTGCTTTGTACTGAAACCAGGTTACTCCGCTGCTGTCTTTTGTCAAACCAGCTAACTGTCCGCGTTTTGCTTCATCTCCGGTTGGATAGAATGTTAAGCCCCCCGGTGCTACTCGTGAAATTTCCCAGGCAGCTACTTTTTGTGCAACAGTTGTATCATTTAAAATTGTATAGGTAACAATAAGTGACGTATCAACCGTATTAATTTTATAAGCTTTCGTAAACACAAATGCCTGCTTAGGATCTTTCTGACTTTTTAAAACAATCTCTGCTGAATCACTCACAACAGTATATGCAAGATTATCTAACTGCTGAGATGGCGGCCAGCCCCAGGCACTCTGCGGACTAGGCCATAACGACGTTCCCCAGTTGCCGGTATTTACTTTCTTACCGGATAAACTGTTTTCGCCGTTTAATGAAAATGATTCTAATCTGCCTCCATTCTTGTAATCTATTGTTGCCTGAAGACCTGCATACGATAAGGTGTATATGCTATCTCCTGTTTTTAGAATACTTGCAACACTATCTTTTACTTCTATTGTTTCAACTGTTTTTATTTCTGTGCATGAAAAAAACATGCTTCCAAAAATTACAACCGTTGGTAAAAGGTATTTCATTTTCATAAGGGGTACTCGTTGATTTTATATTTGCACTTATTTCAAATTGAAATTTACAGTAAAAATCAGAAAACCAAAACCTTACGCAAGACTATTTGAGAAAATTAAGGGAGCAGCTTACTTTGATGTAAGCGGATACCTACTGTTTAAAAAGACATAACGGATTGTTATAGTTCAAGCAATTAATATTGCTTCCGCTCTTTTTGCTTTATTTATTAATGCTTCAAATTCCAAAGAATCGGGGCACTTTACCATAAAAATAAGCGTGAAGTTCTTATATTGTAACAGCTAACAAGTAAGATCTTGCATTGATTACAGCCGTAGTTTTTACTTGTGTTTTAATTCCATGATTCTTAACCTATACTACAAATATCCATGACAAAAGTAACTTTAAAAGGAAATGCAACAACTATTAAGGGCGATTTGCCCGGCATTGGAAATTCTGCACCTGATTTTACCTTTGTAAAATCTGATTTATCTGAAGCAACATTATATGGGCAAGGGGATACGATTAAAGTAATCATTGCTGTGCCTAGCCTGGATACAAGTGTATGTGCGCTTGAAACCAGACAATTCAACCAGAAACTCGCTTCAGCAACAGGTGTTAAAGGAATTGTTATTTCTAAAGATCTGCCTTTTGCTATGAAGCGTTTTTGTGAAACAGAAGGCATAGCCAATGTAACAAGCGGTTCGGATTTCAGAACATCGGAGTTTGTTCAGAAGTACAATACCGAAATTTTAGAAGGTCCGCTAAAAGGTCTTTCTGCCCGTGCCATTATTGTTGTAGATCAGAAGAATATTGTTCGGTACACCGAATTAGTGCCTGAAATTACTACCGAGCCTGATTATGATCATGTTTTAAAAGCCATTGAATCATTAAAATAATTGACCGCAGGTCAAAAAATATAGAAGAGTCGCAAATGCGACTCTTTTTTTTTATTTTACAACAAACAATGGATTTCATGGTAAGCAAGTTTTTAGGGTTTTTATTCTTTATAAGTATCTCGTTGCATGCAGCATTCTCTGGTAGCATTAATACCATTGCTCTTAAAAACGGGTGTAGGGTTGTTCAAAAACCACCAACCTTTTTTACTGCTTCTGCCTACACGGCAAAAATAGATAGCTGGTCGGTATATGGCTTGCAGGACCAGTCTGAAACAAACGGTTGGTGCTCGGGTGCAGCATCTAAAGTTCCTTATGTTTTTGTATTTGAATTGTCGGAAGATTATAACATAAACAAACTTGTCTTCAATACTTTTTGTCAGAAAGAATACAAAGCCATCAGCGCAAAAGACATTAAAGTAGAATATTCCGTTACGTCTGCAAAAAGCGGTTTTGTTTCTGCAACCGCCTATTTGCTTGAGGAAAACAAAATCAATGTTTTTGACCTGACAGTGCCTGTCAAAGCACGCTGGGTCAAACTCACTATTTTATCCAACTTCGGCAATCCGCAATGGACGGAGTTAATGGAGTTTGAAGCCTGGGGCGATTTTATTACTCCAACTGTTACACCTCAATCTATCGTTGGTGTCTGGAACAGCAACTTTGATTGGGTAAGTTTTAATAAAACCAGCAGCGGAACGTTATATGGTTGTTATAAATGGGCCAGCGGAGAATTGTATCTGAAAAACATAACCCGCAAAACATATTCATTTACCTGGAAACAAAAAGATGATGGACAAAGCGGATGGTGCACATTAGTAATGAATAAAGAAGGAACCCGACTGTGTGGTATATGGGGCTTAAACGCTGACACAACGAAATTTGGTTATTGGGAATTTTCAAAAACACAATCTACTCCTTATGCCTGCTCCAATGATGTTATAGCTAATACTGACGCCGCAACAAAAGCTGCGATTAAAAAAGACCCGTTGCTTAATATCATGATTGAAGTACAAGACAAGGAAACATCAAAAACAATTCCGGGTGATATTGAATTGTATACAACTACTAATTTTTATAAAATTCCTTCCGGAGATGGCATGTATACCGCCGATATAAACAAAGCTTCGTTTATCATTGTAAAAACTGCGTTGCCTAATTATTACCCAACAACAGATACTTTTGCCGTTACTCCTGAAGAACAGAAAGCGTTCTATGCAACACGCATTATAAAACTTTCAAAACTTATAGCAGGCAATACAATTTTGTTACATGATCTGCTTTTTAACAGAACCAGTTATGAGCTGATGCCTTCATCAATTGCACCGTTGGATCAATTAGTTAAAGTGCTGAACCAATATCCGAATATGTACATTGAACTTTCGGGGCATACCGACAATCAGGGTGATGCAAAGAAGAATCAACAATTGTCTGAAAACAGAGTTGAGACTGTAAAAGAATATTTAGTTGGCAAAGGCATTGATGCCGACAGAATTAAGACTGTTGGCTATGGACAAAAATACCCGATTGCGAGTAACGATGGGGAACAAACGCGTAAGCTCAACAGACGGGTAGAGATGCGGATTATAAAAATGTGATTGCGTTTTAAGCTTAACGCTGAAGGCGTAATACTTAATGTACAATTAGCCATTCTATTTGTAGAATTGACGCTGCGCTCTATGGATAGAAAATTAAAGAGATTAATTTATTCTTTTCGAAAGATTAATAAAGGGTTTTTCAATATAATTAAAACCTAAAAAGCTTATTAGAACAAGTACCGGTGTTATTAAAAAAATGAGCCCGTAAAATTGTGTTGGACTAAGCATTTTCGATTTTTCCATTCCAAAACCAAAATGAAAAACTGTAAACAAAAGAATTCCATGCAACAGATATGTGCTGTAAGATATTTCTCCTAAAAATTTAAAGACCGGTTTTTTTAAAATGCCGAAAATGTCGTTGCCTAAAGCTATACAGGTGAATGCAACCGCAATCAATATCTTACACAAAACACTTTCACTTGTGTGAAATTGTCCGAGAAGAACAATACACAGAATAATCAGCATGCTGAATACAATTGATTTGGCTTTTTTATTAACAGCAGAATATTTTATCAAAAATGGCGCAATAGCTCCGCCAGCAAACGAAACAACATGATGCAAACTACTTATGTTATGTGATTTTATAATTATAGCACTTACAACAAGTGCTGCTATTAAATAAAATGCAGGAGGTTTAACTTTTAAAATAAATAACCCCAATAAAGGCATGCTAAAATAGAATAACCATTCGAACGACAGCGACCAAGATACTGAGGCATTAATAAGGGACGTTATACCCACATTATTTATCAGAGGCATGTCAATGGTGGTAAATAAAAGCCATTGCGCAATTGATTGAATCCATTCAATTGCAGGAACATTTAGCTTCCAGTTGCTGATGAACATAACATATATAATAATGATCGTAAGAGAAAAATAATACATGGGTGCGAGTCTGAATATTCTTGAAACAAAAAAATGCTTCCAGTTAAAAAATTTTTCTCCCGTATTTATAAGCTTGGTAATAAATAAAAAACTTGTGATCATAAAAAATAACGCAACGCTGGTTTGCCCCAATTGACTATAAAAATTCGAATCCGGCAATTCCCAGTTTCCTGTTTGTATCAATTGATACCAAATTGATGAATGGTGAATAAAAACTCCTATTGCCAGAAATCCTCTTAATCCATCTATTGTTTCATATCTTCCACTCGTTACAACATTTTTGTATTTTAATTGAATAAGATATGCTGTTAAATATGCGACTCCAAAAATAACTATCGCAAATAAGGGATTTAAGGGATACATGATCTGTGTTTATTCAATGAATATAAAATATAACCTTTCGGCAATATATGGTTTTTGTACGAAAAACTTAAGTTCATAATAATTTTAAAACATACTTAGCTTTTAAAAATAAGAACATATAGCACCACAGCAGATTAAGTAATAGTATGGCAAGAGATAGAAGCATTACTAAAAAGACCGCAGCACTTAAAAGAGTGCTGCGGTCTTTTTATATTAATTTAAGCTTTAGGCGTTCGCATTTTCGTTTAAACATTATATCCTTGCCTGATAGGTATGCAGTTCATAATACCTGCCTTGTTTTGCAATCAAATCAGTATGGTTTCCCTGTTCTGCAATTCTTCCGTTTTCAATTACTAAGATTTGACTGGCCTGACGGATCGTACTCAAGCGGTGTGCAATAACAAACGTTGTTCTGCCTTTCATCAATTCAGCTAAGCTTTGCTGAATCAACGCTTCGCTTTGTGTATCCAGATTTGACGTTGCTTCATCCAGAATAATAATTTTTGGATCTGCTAATATGGCCCGGGCAATTGCAATACGTTGTCGTTGTCCGCCCGATAATTTTACCCCACGTTCGCCAATCAATGTATCAAGACCATCTTCAAAACGATCTGTAAATTCATTTACATAACCGGCTTTTACTGCGCTCAATAACTGTTCTTCCGTTGCGTTCGGACGAGGGAATAAAATGTTTTCGCGAATTGTTCCTTCAAACAGAAAATCATCTTGCAATACAACACCCAAATGTTGACGGTAGCTGCTTAAGGTTACTTCTGTCAGGTCCGTTCCATCAATGGTAATTTTTCCTGACTCCGGATTTAAAAATGTTGCTACCAAACCTGCAATGGTAGATTTGCCTGAGCCGGATGTTCCTACTAACGCTGTTACGCTGCCCGAAGGAGCATTGAAACTCACGTTGTTTAATACTTCTTTCCCTTCCTGATAAGCAAACGAAACCTGATCGAATTTAATGTCACCTTTGATTTCTTTCAGTACAATCGTTCTCTTTTCACTATCTTCTTCAGGTGCCATATTCATGATCTCTTCGGTACGGTCAAGGCCTGCAAAGGCTTCTGTAAGCTGACTACCGATGTTGCTCATTTGCACAATGGGTGCAATCATAAAACCAAGATATAAGGTGAAAGAAAGAAAATCTCCAAAAGTCATTTCTCCTTTAATGATCAGATAACCCCCGATACCCATAATGCCTGTAGATGCCATCCCCAGCAAAAATGTTGCTGCACTGGTAATGATTGATGTGGAAGTTAAGCTTTGTTTCACATTATCAAATAACCGCTGTACACCTGTTTCAAAGGTTTTGTTTTCCTGCTCTTCTGCATTGAACCCCTTTATAATCCGTACACCATTTAATGTTTCTGTTAAACGGCCTGTAACTTCTGCATTGATAATGCCCCGGTTACGAAAGATCGGTCGGATGTAACCAAACGCTTTCATCGCAATAACCGCAAATACCGCCACCGGAACTAATACATACAAGGTCATTACTGGACTGATCTTTATTAACAGGACCAACGCAATAATTGATGTGATGGTGCCGCCAACCAATTGTACGAGACCAGTACCAATTAAATTTCGCACGCCTTCTACATCTGTCATAATGCGTGATACAAGCGCACCCGATTTGTTGTTGTCAAAATAACTGATGGGTAAACCAAGAATTTTTCGTTGTACCTGCACACGCAATTTTGAGATTAACAATTGTGCCTCTACACTTAAGATCTGTGTCAACAAAAAAGATGTTACGGCATTTACAAGAATAGACAGCCCCACTACCCAAAGCAAGGTGTAAAGCATAGGCATGTTTTTGTTAACAATTACGTCATCCATCAGGTATTTGCTGGCACCCGGCAAAACCAAGCTTGCCAATCTGCTGATAATGATCAATATTAAACCGATAAAAACGATTTTTCTTCTTGGCCAGATAATGGTTTTAAAAACCTGACCAAGTGTTACTTTACTTTTCTTTTTTTCCATTATTTAAATTTCGGCAAATTATTAGATAGATATATAAGGCTGAACACAAAATGCTCCTATAAAGTTAAGTCGTTTGAAAAAGAATTTTATTGTAAATGTAATGTGTTCTTTTTCCGTGCAATAGGTTTTTAATAAATTGTACCGTTGCATCTATACATACTGTTCCAAAATAGCAATACGCTTTTCAATAGGCGGGTGGGTAGAGAATAAGGAGCCAAATAAATTCTTCTCCCGAATTTGCGGGTTATGCATAAACAGTTGCGCAACATCTCTTCTGGTAACAGCCTCGATAAATGGATCTTCAGCAACTTTTTTTAAGGCAGATGCCAATGCATACGGTCTTTTTGTGATCTCAGCAGCGCCTGCATCTGCCAAGTATTCGCGTTTGCGCGATATGGCAAAATGTAATAAGCGGGCAATGAAAAACGCTACAATAGATGCAATGATTGCAATTGCAATTACAGGAAGATTGCTTTTACCATCACTGTCTCTTCTCCCAAAAAAACGTGTGCTATTCATTGTCATTTCAGAGATAAAAGAAAAGATACCAACAAATACAATTGAAATAATCAGCAAGCGTACATCTCTGTTTATAATGTGAGAAAGCTCGTGTGCAATTACACCTTCCAATTCTTCATCGTTTAACTTTTCAATAATTCCTTTTGAAAGTGTTATGGTAAAAGTATCCTGATTAATGCCGCTGGCAAAAGCATTAAGGGAGTTGTCGTTAATAATATTCAACCGAGGCATCTGCATCCCTTGCGAAATACAGATGTTCTCTAATAAATTATAAACTCTCGGGTTTTCCTTGCGCGACATTTTTTCGGATGATGTTGCGCTTTCAATCATTTTGCTGTGTGTAAAGTAAGCAATCACAAACCAAACAGCTGAAAGGCATAAAAAGCCAAATGCCAGTTCAACACTGCCGGCAATAATTATTGACAGCAATATTAATATTAGGGGGAATAAAAAAAGTAACAACAGTGATTTTCTGTTGTTACGTCGTATTTGCTGTTGAATACCAATGTATTTCACGCTATATTTTTTGCTGATTAAAATTTAAACGCCGGAGGTTCTTCCATGGATTGTCTTTTCTCTGCACCTAAATCATAGAGAGATTCTTTTTTAAAATTGTAACGGCCCGCAATAATATTACTTGGAAATGATTCAACAGAGGTGTTGTATTCTTTGGTTGCGCCATTAAAGAAGCGGCGAGCGGCAGCAAGCTTATTTTCAATGTCTCCGATTTCTTGCTGAAGATGGATGAAGTTCTGGTTTGCTTTTAAATCAGGATATGATTCAACAGTAACCTTTAATCCTTGCAATGCAGAAGTTAACTGATTATCTGATTTAATTTTATCTTCAATAGAACTTGCGTTCAAGATGCCATTACGTGCTGCAATTACATCTGTTAAGGTTTTGCTTTCATGCCCGGCATAACCCTTTACTGTTTCTACCAGCTGCGGAATCAAGTCGCTTCGCTGTCTAAGCTGCACATCAATATCTGCAAATGCTTGTTCTCTGCGATTGCGAAGACTTACAAGAGAATTATATATGCTGATCAGCCAAAATACAATCAGCACGATGGGTATAAGAAATATTAATAAAGGGAGCATTGTTATATGGTTTGTAATTTGATTTCAAAAAATTACATATTTAGGCCGTGTAAACAAAGGGCTTTCTTATATACTTATTTTTTGTTGCTTATCGAATACATTCTTATCAGGTAAAAAGTGCTGATTATTTAATCAAAACGGCAGAATTGCTTTATTTTGTAATTAAAATTAGTCTTTTTAAAAGTCCGTATTTTATTTATAATAAATTATAATAATGCACTTAATTAGTTTTATCTCATTTTTACACCATTTTTAATAGTCCGTAAAATGCAAAAGTCGGCTTTTAGTCGACAGGCCTATTCTTTAGTTTTGGTTATACAATTTAAACCAAGAAAACGTATGAATCAGAAACCATCAAGTGCTTTTATCGGTGCATCCTGGGTTGCACTGGGGGCCGGTATGATTGGCTATTTGATTGGCTTATGGCGATCAGATATGTTGTTAAATGAAAAGGGATATTACTTTACTGTGCTTATGTATGGTTTGTTCTCGGTCGTGTCTTTGCAAAAGGCTGTACGCGACAGATTGGAAAATGTACCTGTAACAGATATTTATTTCGGTTTGGCCTGGTTCTCCAGTTTGCTTTCAATACTCCTGCTCACAATAGGTTTATGGAACGCCGAATTACTGCCGAGCGAAAAAGGGTTCTATGCATTCTCTTTTTTGTTGTCACTGTTTGCGGTTATTACAGTTCAAAAAAATACCCGGGATAGCCAGACTTTTAAGAAGAATAATATTGAAGAAGAGTAAAATTAAAAACCCCGGCAAGCCTGCAGGTACCGGGGTTTTTCTATTTTTTTTCAGATTGTATTCTTACTATTTTGTGAACGGATTTTAGCTGTTTGTTTATTCCTTGTTTCATGCATTCCCCGCCTTCATGAATTCAGTTATTGAGGATATTTATTAATGTCCTGATGAGTATTAAATAAAGAAAGGATTTTAACCTTACGTTCATTTTCAAAAATTTCGAAAAAAAGCAAAAACGGGAATTTCTTGAGCGGTATAGCGCGATAGTTTTTAATTCTTATTTGATAGAAGGGATTAATTTGTAAAGCTGAATAGGCTTCTTGTAAATCATTGTAAAAAGCTCAGCAATCTGAACATTCACCTGCTCATAATAATAGTTATACGCCTGTTCTATATCATTATGTGCATCGGGATTGATAAGAATGGTATAATGCACTATTTTTTAAGCTTACGATTAGATTCTTCAATTGATAGATAAACGTCGTCAGACGCTTCAGCTCTTTTGTCTAAAAGGGTAATCTTCTCTTCATCCAGAATAAATGAAGATTCATTTAATAAACTTGCATCAGGTATATGTTTGAAATATTCCATAAATGCTGCATAATAATAATCCGGGATATTAATAGTAAGCTGTTTCATAGCAATAATCTTATTATTCAACAATTAAAATTTGTTATACGGAAATAATCAAAACTATGGTCTATATCCATAACAAATATACTATATATTTTGTAGATACTATTGTGTTCGAACTAGCTGTTATTTAGATCAATCTAACAGATTCTTCCTCTGATTAACCTCTCATATTCATAGCATAGCTTTTAAACCGGCAAATAATCAAATGCTATATAATGCAACGTTTTTTAATGAATTACCCTCTTACTATTTTGTGATCGGATTTTAGCTGTTTGTTTATTACAAAACAGTCCCTTTTGTCTTTATTGTAAAATGGATAATATCATAATCAATTCTGTTTATATTCTGTTGATTTTCAATTTATAGTAAACAACTTTTTTTGCCTTTAGCGGTTTCTACTGATAATATTCTTGTTTTGTTTCTTTACCTTTAGTGATTGATTTTAAAGCTTTTCTAATACCTAATAAAATGACCGCCATCCGGAACTTTTATGCCATAGTGCTATGCCTCTTTTGTTTTCTGCCGGAAACTTCAGCGCAGACAACATATTCGTTACAAAAGGCTTTACAAACAGCACGGGCAAACAATGTTACTCTGCAGGCCCAGCAATTATCTGTAACTATTTCTGAGGCTGATGTTATTACAGCCAAACTCAGGCCCAATCTGCGTTTGAATAATCAAACGCTGATACTCACAAATCCGAGTTATTATCCTGTAAATACAGATTGGAACAATGGTCGAAATCAACAGGTGTGGTGGCAATTAACAAAGTCATTTCAGGCTCCCGGTCAGCGATACAACAAAATGGACTTTGCCCAACAGAATGTATTGCTTACCCAACGGGTGTATGCTGAAACCGAGCGTACCGTTTTTTTTGATGTAGCAAACAAATGGCTACAGGTATGGATCGATAGCAAACAGATGGTATTGATTTCAGAAGTAAAAGAAAATATTGATTCTCTGGTTGAGATTAATAAAATCCGTTACAGAAACCAGGTAATTTCTGAAACGGATCTGATGCGCACGCAATTGCTTTCTGACCAATATGCTCTGCAACTTACGTCAATGAACCAGGTGTATAAAAGCGATCTGATTGCTCTTAAAGCTTCTCTGGGCATACAAGACAGTATCGAAGTAGATCTTAACGATCCGCTTTTGATTTCTTACACAACCCAATACGATAGTTTGCTTGAACAGGCTCTTACAAACAGAACCGATATACAGGTTCAGAAGGCAGCTATGGCAGTAGCAGAATCTAATATTAAACTACAGAAGTCTCTTGCGTGGCCTCAAGCCGAGCTGGGTGTTATTTATAACCCTCAAAACACCATTCCTTACATAGGTTTTTACGGTACCATTGAATTGCCCGTCTTTTCACGCAATCAGGGTGAAATCAAAAAATCACTATCGATCAAACAACAAGCCGAACGCAATATAAATGCCACGAAGTTCATGATACATGCCGAACTGCTCTCTGCCTACCAGACATTCAACATGTATCAACTGAATCTCAACAAATACAACAATATGATGGTGCTTTCTGAAAAAGTGCTGGAAAACGTCCGTTACAATTATTTAAGAGGAGGAACAAATATTATTGATCTTCTGGAGGCGCAGCGCAGCTGGCTCGATGCACAACAGCAATACAACAACATGATGAGTGAATACAGAAAAAGCTACGTGCAATTATTATATTCATTAGGATTAATCAATCAAATAGCGCAATAACATGAAATACATAATCGTATTGATTACACTTTTCTCATTCTCCTGTACACAAAATAAAGACTCTGTTCAGAGTCCTGAAAAGAAATTTTCTACTGTGTTTGATGGTGGAAAGAAAATTCAGTTTACGTATGAAAAAAGTGCCGACGCATTTCTGACAGAAAATATTCAGCGTTCGAATATTATTGCGGCTCTTACATTTCCTGCAAAAGTTGCTGCAACGGTTATTCCATCCGAGCAGGAAGGCTCAGGCAACATAATTCTTTTTGAAGATCCTGACCTGGCCGGCAATTATACTTCCCTAATACAGCACATCATCAACATCAACCAGATTAAAAATGTAAATATTGTTCAAAAGAAAATTGAACTGGAACGTGTAAAAGATCTGAAGGCTCATGGTGTCTCTACAGGCAAAGATTTGCTTGAAGCTCAAACAGGCTTGAGCATGGAAGAAACAAACCTTGCCAATGAACGGGCCGCTTTGCTTGAATCCGAATCAAACCTGAATGGCGGCGGCTTTCAGCCGGATGTATTGCGTAAATCAAAAGCTGGTACCGCTTATATTATTTGCGATGTACCCGAAAGCCAGATGAGCAAAATTGAAAAAGGAGATAAATGTTTTGTTGAATTTACGTCTATGCCGGGCAAAAAATTCAAAGCGAGTATTGATGGCATTGCAGATATTATTGATAATGTGACGCGAATGATTAAAGTGCGGATCAATATTGATAACCGCGAAGCAAACCTGAAATTGGGAATGTATGGAATGGTGCTGTTTGAAGTAAATGAAGGCAATAACATTAGTGTAAGCAGCAGTGCATTAATAACAGTGCAAGGTAAAAATTACGTCTTCTTAAAACGCTCTCCTGTATTATACGAACGCATGGAAGTTTTTGTAGGACCTCAGATCAAAGACCGGGTAATCATTTACGATGGATTAAAAATCGGCGATCAGGTTGTTACAAAAGGCATCATTCAATTAAAAGGCTTGAGTTTCGGATATTGAAACTATCATTCTCCGGATTTTATTCGAATAAAATATACTACATACTATTCACCGCTTCTTGTTAACTAAGAAGTAATCCTTAAAAAAATTAGAATGATTAAGAACCTTCTTACTTTTTCTATTAATAACCGCTGGATCATAATTGTTTCAAGCTTTGTAATGATGTGTACGGGCTACTGGTGCCTCACAAACATTAAGATTGAAGCCTACCCGGATATTGCAGATACAAATGTTATTGTTGTCACTCAATATCCCGGCCGAGCCGCCGAAGAAGTAGAACAACAAGTAACTATTCCCATTGAACGAGCTTTACAGAATACCCCTAATGTACTGGATCGCAGAAGCAGAACCATCTTTGGGTTAAGTGTTGTACAACTTACGTTTAAAGATGGCACCGATGATTATTTCGCGCGGCAGCAGGTAATGGAGCGTATGGCAAGCATCAATCTTCCTCCTGATGCTGTTACTCCAGCACTGGCACCGCTTACTACTGCTGTAGGAGAAATTATGAGATATGTTGTTGAAGCACCTTCATCATACACTCCCACGCAATTAAGAGATCTGCAGGATTGGGTCATTAAACCTTATTTGCTGCAGGTGCCAGGTATTGCAGATATTGGCACCTTTGGCGGACCACTTAAACAGTTTCATGTTATTTCGTCCGCTGATAAGTTGCGCAAATACAACCTCACCATGCAGGATGTGATTGATGCCATCAATCAAAACAATCAGAATGCCGGCGGTAATAATGTTGTACGCGGAGAGCAGGCATTTGCAATCCGTGGTTTAGGTGTAGTAAAAACAGAAAGTGATATCGGAAACATCATTCTGATTTCCTCAAACGGCATTCCGGTTTTTATCAGAGATGTTGCATCGGTAGAGATTACACCACCACCACCAAGCGGTATTTTAGGATACTCTGTTAGTGATGAAGATATAGATATAAACAGTGGTGTAGAAGGTATTGTTCTTTTAAGAAGAAAGGAAAACCCAAGTGAAGTGTTGGGCCTGATGAAACAAAAGATTACCGACCTGGAAGCAAATGAACTGCCTGAAGATGTTAAAATCAGAATACTTTATGATCGCGGATTCTTAATAAAACACTCGCTCGAGACGGTAGCACACACGCTGTTTTTAGGTGTTTCTATTGTTGTTATTCTTTTAATTTTCTTCCTTGGAAATATCCGCAGTGCATTGGTGGTTGCTTTAACCATACCGTTTGCTTTGTTATTTGCCTTTATTCTTATGAGGCTTACAGGCATTCCGGCCAACCTTTTATCGCTTGGTGCAATTGATTTCGGTATTATTGTAGATGGTGCCTGTGTAATGGCCGAACATCTGCTGCGCAAATACCGGGCAGCAACACCGGAAGAAAAACGACAAGGTATTATTGCTCTTTCAATCAATTCAGCAAACGAAGTAGGCCGTGAAATCTTTTTCTCCGTAACCATTATCATATTGGCGTATATGCCGATCTTATTAATGACACGGGTTGAAGGCAAGCTTTTCTCCCCCATGGCCCTTACGCTGGCATTTGCTGTGATAGGCTCTATGCTGGCAGCACTAACCATTATTCCTGTGCTGCTATCTTTTGCTTTCAATAAAGTGATTTCTAATCCCGATGTTCCGCTTAAGGTTCACAAAAATGTTGTCTTAGATTTTTTGCAGAAAGGATACAGAAAAATTCTTGACATAACATTAACGCATTATAAAAGAACTGTCATCTTCGGGTTTGTAATTATAATCCTGATGATTGGCTGTGTAATAAAATTAGGAACAGAATTTCTTCCAACCTTGGATGAAGGTTCTATATTTTTCAGAGCAAATTTCCCTTCCGGTATTACCATTCAGGAAAATGCTACCTACGCTCCAAAGATTCGGAAAATTATTGCCAGCTATGCTCCTGTAGCATTTGTTATTACCCAGACCGGGCGAAACGACGATGGTACTGATCCTTTTCCGGCAAACAGAAATGAGATCCTTGTAGGTTTGAAAGAGTATGCTTTATGGACGGATACTATTTCAAAAGCCGAATTGTTAAAACGCATCAAGCACGATCTGGAAGAAGAGCTTCCTGCCGTCCGCTTCTCTTCGGGACAGCCCATCATTGATCAGGTAATGGAAATTGTAAATGGCAGCGCCGCCGACCTTGCCGTTTCTATTGTGGGTGAAGATCTGGATCTGATGCGCTCTAAAGGTGACAGTATTTTAAAATTGGTTACACAGACTGCCGGATCTGACAATGTAAATATTGAACAGGAAGGTCCGCAGGAACAGCTTTGCATCCGCATCAACAGAGATAAAACAGCCCGCTTCGGTATAAATGTTGCCGATGTTGAAATACTGATTGAAACAGCTATTGCCGGAAAGGCCGTATCTGTGTTATACGATGGTGCCAAACGCTATGATATTGTTGTGCGTTATTTGCCTGAAGACAGAAATTCTATCGCTACCATAAGTAACGTGATGATCAAATCTGCCGATGGAGCTTTAATTCCGTTGAATCAATTGGCAGATATTCTTTTTGTTCAAGGACAAACGAATATTTACAGATACAATAATAAACGTATGATTACCGTACGAACCAACGTAAAAGGCCGTGATCAGGGCGGATTTGTAAAAGAACTTCAAGACAAGGTTAAAAAACATATTCATCTTCCGAAAGGATATGAGATTATTTTCGGCGGACAATATGAAAATCTTCAGCGTGCAGGGAAACAATTGCTTATAACAATCCCGCTTACAATTGTTATGATCTTCGTGCTGCTCTTCATTTTATTTAAAAGTATAAAACACACGCTTGTTACCATGTCGTGTATTTTATTTGCTCTTGCAGGCGGTATCTGCGGGCTGCTGTTACGAGGATATTATTTTAACGTATCGGCAGGCGTTGGTTTTGTAAGTATTTTTGGTATCTCCGTAATGACGGGTGTTATCTTAATTTCTGCTCTCAATAAAAATACCGAGGCACTACCTGGTAACCGAAAAGAACGCGTGTTGGAGGGTTCGGCAGAACAGTTAAGCGCTTTACTTTCTATTCTGATAGTAGCAATCATTGGTTTAATTCCGGCATATTCTTCTTCCGGTATCGGTTCAGATGTGCAAAGACCTTTGTCGACAGTTATCATTGGCGGACTAACCAGCACAATGATTTTTGCACCAATCATTCTTCCTTCGTTGTACTTATGGGCAACAACAGAAAAAGAAGATAATGATCCTAAGGTTGCGGAGGAAAAACAGACGGAGTAAGGATTAATACATTTTGAATCAACCTGAAATGCATTCACAAATTTTGCTGTTAATCCCAGTTATGCAGATAGCTGGGATTTTTTTCAGGACCATTTTGAATAGTTTTCATTTAAAATGAAACTGGTTATTGCTTATCCTGTTAGTTCTTTTACTATTTGTTTAAATTTTATCTTTTACTGTTCTATTTTCAGCTTCAGCGATTTCAATAAATTGTTTTCAAAATCCCCGATTACTTTTTCGGCCCAGAAGTTTGCATAACCATTCATTTTCGATTCAATTGTATACGTGCAGGAAAGCGTAAGTACAACTGTATTTGCTACTGTTGGTGTTAATTGATATGAAATCGTATTGAACCTAAAAAATTTGCTTTCAAGAATGTGTTTATCCATTGGCAGATCGCGCAATTGAGATTTTTCCAGATGGATTGTAAAAGCAACATGTTTTAATGAATCAGCCGTTGAAATAGATTCTATTAATTTTAATTCATCTGAAAAATATCCAACACGGTATATCTTTCCATCAATGGTTTCAAACGTTGATTTCACAGGACGCGGCACGCCTATATAATTGAAGAAACTATATTCATATTCTCCCTCTTTTATTTCCGGCACTTCAATAATATTTTTCCATATTTTTTCTTTGGATGCATGAATAATTATTTGCTGCTTAACCTGGTATTCTTTTTTAGGAGAAGGCAGCAGCGATTCAAGCGGATTTAGAAATAAAGGAACAAGTAAAATTAATGAATACAGATTTTTATCATTTCTTCTTTTTTTATCATTCAGGCTCTTCAATATAATACCAAGGAATAAGCCTACTGTTCCGGCACCAGCTATAAAAGGCATTCCTAAGATAAGAATACACAACACATCTTCCAGCCTTGTTGACAAAGCGAGTACAGCAAATATCAATCCGCTGAGAAAAGGGTAAAGAAAATACTTTGAAAGAGAGTTTCCCATTTCTTTTCTGGCAACTAAAATAGGAATGATTCCAACAAGCAACGGCACAATCCATATAAATGTTATAGAATAAATACTAAACGAACCCGATAACAATTCAATGCCACCGAGAACTCGGAATACTAATGCATATAACGCTCCGAGAAAAATGCCGAGATATTCTTTGTATGATTTCATGTCAAATCTATTGAGTGTTTAAAGCAACCAAACATTTCCTGCAAAGTCAAAATGTATCTTTTATTCTGACTTTTGTATAAATCCTTTTGCCGGCGCACGAATACCTTTGTTTTATTCATTCACAAACCAATTACTCAAATGACAAAAACAATTTTCATAACCGGTGCATCCAAAGGATTTGGTAAAATCTGGACAGAGGCTTTTTTAAAGCGTGGCGATAATGTTGTAGCAACAGCAAGAAATACCGAAGCACTAAGTGAGCTCGTAAAACAATATGGCAGTAAAATTTTACCCCTGCAATTAAATGTAACCGACAGGGAGGCAAGCTTTGCTGCCATTAAAAAAGCGAAAGAACATTTCGGTAGCCTTGATATTGTAATCAATAATGCCGGTTACGGACTTTTCGGAGCTGTTGAAGAAGCCAGTGAACAGGAAGCGCGTGTACAGATCGAAACCAACGTATTCGGTTTGCTGTGGGTTACACAAGCTGCGCTGCCAATTATGAGAGCGCAGGGAAAAGGTCACATCATTCAAATCTCAAGTGCTTTGGGTATTGCTACTTTGCCGGCATTGGGTTTATATAACATGACCAAATGGGCCATTGAAGGATTAAGCGAATCGCTTGCCTCTGAAGTAAAAGGCTTTGGCATTGATGTTACCATTGTTGAGCCAAACGGTTATTCAACCGATTTCGGTTCCGGCTCTGCTACACATACAACGTCCATTCCAGCTTATGACCCGGTTAAAGCGGCTTTATATGCCGGATTTACAGAAGACAGTACCGGTTTACCCGAAGCAACGGCTGAAGCCATGCTGAAACTCACTGCGGCAGAAAATCCGCCGTTACGCTTGTTTTTAGGCAAAGTTGGTTTACCCTGGGCAAAACAAGTATATGCTGATCGCATTGCAACCTGGGAAAGCTGGAAAGAAGTTTCAGAAAAAGCACACGGAAAGTAATTAATTCATTCTTTTTTGTGTTTAGTAAAAGTTGCCGGCATCCATAAAATTGGATGCCGGTTTAATAATTAAATTTTATTCCGATGAAACATTTTAAAAGCTTAGCAGAAATGCATCGCTCACATGGTTTTCCTGCACCTGAAAACCCCTTGTTGAGTATTTTCAAATGCCGCAGAGATGGGGCTTGTTCTTCAGCCAGTAGCGGAGAATTTACGAGCGACTTTTATATGATCGGGTTTAAAAAATTGAAGTCGGGTGAACTGATTTATGGCAGGACCAAATACGATCACGATTCCGGCACAATGTCTTTTATAAAACCACGGCAAGTTATTGCCTTTAATAATATCGAACTCGAAGACGATGGTTTTATGATTTACATTCACGAAGATTATTTGAATGGCCATCCCCTACATTCGGAAATAAAAAAGTATGGTTACTTCGAATACGAGTCAAACGAAGCACTCCACCTTTCACCAAAAGAAGAAACCGTCATCTGGGATTTGTATACTAAAATTGAAACGGAGTACAACAACAACCCCGATGATTATAGCAAAGACATTATCTTAACCCACATCGACTCTATCCTAAAATATTCGCAGCGTTTTTATAAACGTCAGTTTATCAACCGTGCTTCTTTATCCGGTAAACTGATGTCGAAATTCAATGAACAGCTATCGATCTATGCAACTAACGGATTCCTGCAAAACAAAGGCCTGCCGAGTGTGAAACAATTGGCGTCGCAACTCAACATCTCCTCGCGTTATTTAAGCGATTTGTTAAAACAGGAAACGGGCAAGACGGCAATAGAACTCATACACATCTATCTGATCTCGGAAGCAAAAAATTTATTGATAACAGATTCCAATTCCATTAGTGAAATAGCATACACGTTGGGTTTCGAAAATCTTCCATACTTCTCTCGGCTCTTTAAAAAAGAAGTTGGTGTAAGTCCTGTGCAGTATAAAAAGCAATATTTGAATTGAAAATTAAATAGCTCTTCAAGGATTCGAAATACTTGGAGAAATTCTTAAAGTCAAATTCTCTTAGGCCATCCAAAAATACAACCCGATATTTAATGTTATTACTGCAACCGCAACAACTGTTGATGTAAAGCTTTTTATTTTTTGTGTTTCTGCGAATTGCTTTTTATCCATGAAAATAGCTGTTAATAAAAATAGGCAGAGAAGCCCCATATTCATTGTCATTCCAAAAGTAAAATCTGAAATATTAAATCGTTTTTCATGCATAAGTTGAGCCAATTGTACACCAAAGCAAAGCATTGAGCCTATTCTTATGAATTTTTGTACATGTTTGGCATCGGGTGTATTTATCATTTTGTGTTTTATCGAATAAATAATTCATGCTGAATCAAAATTACCCAATTCATTCGATAACACTACACGCTTATCCTAACAAAAAAAGGAATGGCACCCATTTGCACCATTCCTTTTTATCAAGACAAATAAGATTTTTACGGGAATTTTACTCCCGAATATTTCGTAGCATCTATCAATGGCAACGTAGACTTATACGTGATATTGATCGACTTAATAAATTCGTTCGCTAACATAGCATTTCCTATAGGTGTAAGGTGTACCCCATCTAACGAGAATGCTCCCCCCGATACAAATTCCGTATTCAATGTAATGCCATTATACGTTATTCCTTTTTCGACCTGAGACAAAAAGCTGTTTACATCTACAAAGGCCAAACCATACGTACCTGCTGCACTTTTAATTTTGCTGTTATAATTGGTAATAGCTGTTCTGATCTGGCTGATCTCTGCGTTTGTCAGAACAAATTCATTTGGTATCGGTTTTGCCGAACCCCATTGTTTACACTTCAAGGAATCCTGCGGAACAGATAATAACACAAATTCACTGGATGTTATTTGTCTCAAACCTCCGGGTGCCGATGCGTCTTCAATAATAAATCCGTTTTGCCCCAGATGAAATGAAATCCCAAGCGGACCATACGCAGTATTCAGTCCATCTACCTGAGCTTGGCTTGATAATACCAGCCCGTTATACGGTACAGTTGTGAAATAAGGCAATGAAGTAATATCCGGTATGTTGGCTATTGCACCTTTTGCACCATTGGCTGTAAGTGTTCCGAGAATAGCATCGATACTGGCATCAAAACCAACACCTGCAGGGCCTGCAACCGGAGTAATACTATCTTTTGTTGCGCCATCAAGTGCATACAACAACACATCATTACTTCCTATAAATAATGTGAAGAATGTTGGATTTTGTGCTGCCGCATCCTGAATGATTGATGCTGTAGAGGGATTTGAAGCCATACGTGTAAAGAACGGATTGAAATTTCCGAATCCTTTTGTAAAATCTCCATAACCCGGATAAAGCGTTGTGGTTGATTTTGCACCCGGCACACCCATATTATTAAACGGGCCCTGTGAAGCATATATATTTGAGGCAAAAATACTAAGGTCGCCGGATGCTGCTGCAGGTACAGGTGAAAGCGATGTTGCACCCAGACAATCGGTGCTTGGTGCTAATATTAATCTTGCACCACCACTGGATCCAATACCTACAGAGGTCTGGCTTATCAGCGGTTGTTTAAAATCACCGCCGCCAATGCGTTTAAATTGTTGTGCCAGCAAATTTGCATACGAGACTTGCTGTCCGTCGTAATACAAAGCATTATCTGCATAGCCGGAAGTAATAGAATTTCCTACCGCTACGTATGTGCTTACATTCAGGCTTCCTTTATCTATTGAAGGTTCTTCGATATTGGGTTTGCAGGCAACCATGCTTCCGCACATTGCCAATACATATAAAGTGTTTTTATATTTTCTCATGGCTAGTTGAAGTTATAGGTTAAAGAAAGGCCCGGAACCAGGATGCGTGTTTTATACGTACCACTTAAATTGGTTTCTATATTTGTATCCGTACGTTTCATAAAATTGATGTAGCTGAAAGATGCATCAATTACAAAGCGTTCGGTTGGCTTATAGCCCAACCCTCCAGTAAAATTCCAGCGGTCGGCATCAGGAACCTCCGGTGTTACGTAACCATTTTTAATCGGAGATTTTTCAAAATTCGTACCTCCGCGTATCATAAATTTATCGCTTAATTTGTACTGTGCACCTAATCGCAAGGCGTATGTGTTTTTATAATTTCGCGGCGATTCTGTATCCGGCAAGGAAGATGTGTTTTGCGCATAATCAAACGCCAGTGTTTTATAACTCGACCAGCCAATGAAACTTGCATCAAAGGCCAGTAACAATTTTTCCGTTACTTGATAACCGAGCCCTAATATAAGCACCTGCGGCAAGGGTAAGGATGCCGTAAATTTTCCGGAAGGAAAACTTGTTGCAAGTGATGGCGGTACCGTAAACGTAGCGTCTCCGTTATTCACTTTCATTTTTACCTGCGAACGATATGAAAGACCAATAGAAAATTTTTCGGTTGGCTTATAAAAGATACCCAGATTATAGCCTGCACCGCCGGCTGTTCCTTTTAAATTTGCCGTTGAAGTACTGCCGTCAGAATTGGCGATCGGAAGATCTTTGCTCAGATTAATATTTCCGTATCCGTACACAAAACCCGCGCCGATACCTAGTTTATCATTGATCTTATAACTTACCGTTGGCTGAAAAAAGATCGACTGCAGTTTCATTTGTGTAAGGGCGTAGCGGCCAGACCAGCCATCTTCATATTTAATGGTACTGCCAAAAGGTGTATAAATACCCATACCAAATTTGAACTTGCTTTCTGCCGGGCCCCAAACACCGTATCCGGTAAACGGCGTACTGATTGGTGATTTGGTGTGAAATTGCTGCTGACTGTTTGCATCGCGGAAAGCGGTGCTTTCAGACGTTAAGCTAACCCCGGCACTTACACTGTTTTCTTTAAGAAGCGATACGCCTCCGGGATTAAAAAAAACACTGGCAGCATCCAGGTTAGTACCAACTCCTGCCCCTCCCATGGCCTGTTGTTTCTGTCCCTGCAGGTTTACCTGAAAGCCCTGAGCAAACAGCAAAGCCGGAGACATAATACAAATAATCATCACTAGTTGTTTCATAGCATTACTGGTTACGGTTTTAGAATATTTAAAAATTAAATCGGCATAACACGTTCCTGTTTGAATCAAAAATTAAGGAGGTGCTATACTAAAATACTATTATTTTTTATTGCTACGGAATTATTTTGGTTTTTGTTTTTAATACGAGTCGCTTAAAAAATATACTAATGTTAAAGATTATTGCTGTTCCATATGAAAAATCAGCCTTTTCTGCGTTCAATGATGTTTTGCTATACAAATAATTATTTGCCTTATTTTTTTTCTTTTAGCAGTTTATCAATGCTTTTCGCAATGGTATTTTTATCGGCAACAGATTTTGCAAGGTTTAATGCGGTTTGAAAATTATGTAATGCTTTTCCGTTATCAACGTCAATATACAATGTGCCTAATAAGGAATGATATAAATGATTACCCCTGAGGTCTAGTTTCTCTGCCTCAATAATCGCTGGTTCTTTTCCGTTTGCTTTTGCCAGTGCATAGGTACGGTTAAGCGCCGCAATCGGCGAGTATTCTATAACTAATAGCTTATTATATAATTGTAAAATGTTTTCCCATTTTTCCTGAGTGTCATTTTTTTGGGTATGCCAATAAGCAATGGCGGCTTCCAGATGATATTTAGAAAGCTCATTTCCGCTGGATGCTTTTGTTAAAAAATATGCTCCTTTTTCTATCAGTTCTGTGTTCCACAAATTTGTGTCCTGATCTTCATATAGAATTATTTCTCCTTCGCTGTTCATTCTGGCTTCAAATCTCGAAGCATGAAAACACATTAATGAAAGTAACGCATTTACTTTCGGAAGATTCATTGATTCGTTTTCTACAAGCAGATAGTTTAGCCGCATGGCTTCGAAACAAAGATCCATACGCATGGATGTATCTTTAGAGCTGGAATAATAGCCTTCATTAAACAATAAATATATTGTAAGTAAAACATTTTCCAGTTTCGAATTTATTTGAAGCGATGTTGGGTGTTCAATTTTTATTTTTTCTGTACGAAGTTTTTCTTTCGCTCTGTTCAGTCGTTTATAAATTACTTCCTTGTTGGTTAAAAATGCATTGGCAATTTCTTCAACACCAAAACCACACAGTATATTCAGCGACAACCCAATCTGGGCCTCTGTTGAAATACACGAGTCGCACACAGCAAACATCATAGCCAGCTGGCTGTCGTTTATGTTTTTGATGGAGAGGTCGATTTCTATTTCTTCAGTAGGCGATGAACGATGTTTTATTTCAGAAGAAATTTTTTGATTGAAAAGCGTATTCCGTTTTAAATAATCTTTGGTTTTGTTTTTAGAAACAGTATAGAGCCAGGCCGTTGGGTTTTCAGGAACTCCTTTCAAGCCCCATAATTCCGATGCTAATAAAAAAGTATCGCTTACTATATCTTCCGCAATTTCTATGTGCTCAATACCAAACAACCGACACAGTACAGAAACAATTTTTCTATACTCCATGCGGAATAAATGCGGTATAAGCTCTTGTTCTTTCATAATAAAAAGCCTTTGCAAAATACAAAGGCTTTTAATAATTGATTTCAACGATTCATTTTGACAAGCGATCGGACGGACTGAAAAGCCGTCTGATCGCTTAAGTCAATTAACATTAAACCTCTTTAGCTGCCTGTAAATGTGGCTTGCAAATTTACATCACCTTAATCTCTCTTATTTCTACGTTTCCGCCGACAGCTAAAATCGGACAGCCTTTTGCCAGCTCTATCGCTTCATCATACGTGTCGCATTTAACAATGGTATAGCCTCCGATAAGTTCTTTGATTTCGGTATACGGACCATCTGTAATCACATTATTCGGATGCACAACTTTACCGCCAGAAGCTAAGCTGTTTCCTCTGTTAACCAATTTGTTTTGTGCAGCAATGCCGCCAACCCAGTCCATCCATAATTTTGTCGTTGCCTGCATTTCTTCCGGAGATGCTTTAGGAATGGCATTAAAATCGTTTCTGAATACTAATAAGAAGTCTTTCATGGTAGTTCGTGTTTTGTTTTATATGCCTAAGACGATCGTATTTTCAGTTCTGGACAATTTCTGTCAACTTTTTTTTCTGTGTAATTTCAGCATATACCCCGTCCCACAATTCAATCCGTTTTTGCAGGGATTCTATCGTTGCCTGTTCTGCTTCTTCCCAATATGCCTTATTATCTCCACACAGGTTGGCTGTCATTTGTAAAGCCAGGTGACTGTGATGATCGCCATCAACTTCAATGTGTCGTTCCAGGTAATATTTGAAAATAGAAATACTCTCCGGAAATTTTTTGTGGATGTCGTCAATCATTGCAATGAACATTCCGGGGATTAAATCTTCTCTGCCAAAAGTAAATATTGCTGCATGCAAATAATCTTTGTTGCTGGCAATGGTCTTAAATGTAAAATCAACAAAACTTCTTGCGGCCACAGGTGTATTTGATTTGGCGTATGCCTCTTCAAAATTTCCGGTTGCCTGTAATTCATGTATAAAATTTTGAAATGTAGTGGTGTCTGCGCCGCATTGCTGCATGGCTTCCAGATACAATTCGAAATGGCTTTTCTTGTTTCCGTTAGCATCCACATCCGATTCTTCTCCAACTACAATTTCATTAATTAACTGTCTTGTTTCCGCCAACCCTTTTGGAAACCAGGGAACAGTTGTGCAGGTTAAATTATTCTGTAGTGTTTTTAACAAGGACATAAAATCCCAAACCGCATAAATGTGGTATTGCATAAAAACTTTAAGATCATCCACATCATTAATAACTCCATATACTTTATGATTAATAATTTGTGCTCTTAATGGTTCAACAGTATTTCTTAATTTAATGATTTGATTGTTCATTGGAAATGGCTTTTATTTCTTGATACACAGAGTAAATTTAACTCAAAAGACTTGCTTTATTATGAGCCGGGGAACAAATTTATTCTTGAGCCGTATACGAATTTCAGCATAATGATTCTATATATAAGGTATTTATGAAACATTCGGTATTCCTTTTTCCAATTCTTTTTTCAATAGTTATTACTTTATATTCTTGCAGTAAAAAAGAAGCACCCGCACCCGAGGATTACGATTATGGCCCATTTAATTATGGCGCTATTTCTTCTATTGAGGCAAACGGGAATATTATTATAGAATTAAAACAAGATACATCCAATACAGTAATACGAAAAACAAAAGGAGGTCCGCAAATCATCGGAGCCGGAGGAGGGCTCATACTTAACGGCAGCGGCACTGTTACCATCGGTGTAAAAGACCCGCTGAGCATTTCACTAAATACCGGAGGATTAAAAAACACCGGACCAATTTATATGAAACAGCTTACCATTTCTGAACAAAGTGCTACAATCATTTTAGATTCATTATATGTTGAACAAAGCATTACTGTTCTGTTAAACAATACAGGGCAGTGCCAGCTATCCGGCACAACTCCTTACTTATCCGTTGGCACAACAAACCTCGCTCAATATTTTGGCTTTGGTCTTATAACCGACAGCTGTTATGTAAACGGTTCTTCTTTAGGTCAGATTCAGGTAAACACAACAAAAAAATTAAGCAGTGTTAATTACGGCAGCGGAGCCGTTTTTTATAAAGGAAATCCCGGAATTGTAAATGTATATAATTACGGTTCAGGAAAGTTTATTCCAAATTAATGTGTACCTTTTCTTTCAAATAATCTCTCGGATCAAGACACATTTGTACGCATGGAAAACGAAGCATTAGATTTTGAAGGTGAAGCACCAAAAATACAAAAGTACACAACTATTGGCGGCTGGCTCATCTTACCCATGATTGGTTTATTTATTACGCCATTCTCTTTAACGATAAGCACGTTTAATAATTTATTTCCTGCAATCTCAAATGGAAATCTTGCTGCTTTTGATGATCCGGCTTCCGGATTATATAACCCGATTTTAAAATATCTGGTATATGCAGAAATCTGTTTTAATCTGTCCTTTGCACTATATGCAATTATAATAATCGTTTATGCCTTTAGATATAAAGCCCAAACACCGACTCTTTATATTGTTTTTTTAGTAGGAAATTTTACCTTTTTAGTACTGGATCACTTAGCAATCGTATTGCTGGATCTGGGCGATTTAAAATCGTTTTTTAATCTGGATAGTTTGCGGGCATTTCTTGCGTGTGCCATTTGGGTTCCTTACTTCTTACTTTCAGAGCGTGTTAAAGGAACCTTTGTTAAATAATGTGTATCCATATTTAGAATCGAATACCAACACCAACATTTATAAACAAACCGTTATAAGAGAAAAAATTGGTGTTCCTTCCGTTCGTATTCGAAAACTGAAAATTAAGATTATCCATACTTTCTCTTAAATGATATTTATTGCTGCTGAAATAAACACTGTATTTTTGTGAAAGCACAACATTATATCCCATGCTAACCCGCATTACCAGCTTAGAGCTATAGGGCCAGAGCCACAACCCAAGTGCCGGCGAAAGACTCAATACATTTTCATGAAATGCGGCACTCACCTGATCCTGATGCTGGTTTTTATCTGTGTAATAATTAAAATTTGTACCCATAATATTTATTTGTGTGGCCCCGTTAAAACTAATGTCGTCCATTTGAACTGAGCGGCCGACATACGTAAAACCCATTTCAGGCCGAAAGATCGCTACATCGTTTTTTGTAAATTTTATATTATAGCCAAGAACCGTGCGAAAGCTCCATGGCGTGCCTTTGCCATTATTAAGCGCAACCGCTGATTCTGCTCGTATATACATACGTTTAAATCCCCCAAGCTCAAGACTAAATAATCCCAATGAAAACGATGTTGCATGTTTTGAGCCATTTAATGAAACTGTTTTATCAAAAGTCATGGCTGTATTATTGGCCGTATAAGGAAGAATTAATTCTGCCTGCATGTTTGAACCAACAGCAGAATTAAAAGCAAGAGAGTTATCTGAGGTCAATGTAAGATACAAATTATGCCTTTTCTGGTGCAGCTTCTCCTCGTGCGTGTGGTTGCCATGTAACTTCAGTTCATTGTTTTTTATGGCTTGCATTTTAGCCATCCTATAATCATTTCTACATTCTCTGTTTTTTCTGCCGTGGAGTTTCTCTCTGGCCTCTGCCCGGTCATAGTAATAAATTTCTTTATTTAATCCCTTACTATAACTGATGGCATTTGAATAATAATTTATTGCTGTTTGATATTCTTTTTTGTGATAATGAATTACGCCCTGTAGATAGTGTGCCTCCGGATCCTGGCTATTAAGAAAAAACAATTTCGTTACATCGTTCTGCGCAGCTTCAAGATTGCCCATTTTAATGTACATCGTTGCCCGTCTTACATATCCTCTTTTATCGTTAGGTTTAAAATCAATATATCGGGTGAAATCTTCAGCCGCATTTTTATATTCGCGCAGGTTTTCCTGGGCCTTTCCCCGTTGAAAATAATAGTAATAGTCGTTTTTAGGATCGAGCAGAATACACTCATTCAGATCCCCAATTGCATCTATCGGATTTCCATCTGTAATGCGTTGCAACGCACTGAATAAATGTTTGTTTATTTTTTTATGTGTACTATCAATTACATCCTTAAACAAAACTTCTGACTTTCCGCTTTTCTTATTATAGATAATTTTATAAATACAATCCTCTTTAATTGCTAAAGTATCAATCATGCGCTGAGAAAGATTCCTGTCGTTGTTTATTATCGTTATATCCAGACTATCTGAAGAATTATAAGACTTATAGACGATTGTACACAAACTATTGTCCTGCGAAATACGCAAAATGCCTTCCGTTGTATCTGGAAGTTCTCCTTTTTCAAAATAAGGTCTTTCCGGAATAGGCTGCACATTATAAATATTCTTCGGATCATACGCTACAATAAATCTATCTCCAACACCGTATGGATATATAACCCTATCAATCCTAATGGTGATACCTAAATATGAATATCTCGTATAGCAACTATACTTATCACAATGGCAATACGTTACTGTTGCAACTGCTTCGGCTGTTCTTAATTTTGCGTTACGAGCGTTTTGTGCAGAAGTAGTAAACTGGATACAGAAAAAAATAATTGTTAAGAAAAACAATCTCCCGGAAAATGAATTTGTTTTATTATATAGTCTGTTAATCATTCGTTGTACGTTTATTGTAGGTAGATCAAATGGAGACAAGGTGTTGTGTGTTTCTGTTTTGAGAATATTAGACTACCAGTTTCTTGTAGCAATTAACTCTTCAATATCTGCTTCAAAGCCATGGGCTGTTGCAATAAATTCAAACTCTTCGGCAATATATTCCCTTGCTACTGTTTCTATCTCGCTGTCATTTTCATTGAACTCTTCTTCCAGATCGTTAATCTTTTCTGTTGAGGCATGTGTAAGAGCATACAATGCTTCAAGGTCTTGTGGTTTTTGTGTTTCAATTTCTATACAGAGTTCAATAAGAACGGCCTTTACTTTATCAACCATAAACGCCGGAAAATATGAATCCTGATACATGTTTTCAAGAAACGTATGATTCCTGATTTTTTCGTTTGTGCTTTTTTGCTGATCCATTTCAATATATGTTTTCTCTTTTTGATCCGAACATGCAGATAATAATACTAAAATTATAAGAAGATATTTCATGGGGCAGATGTTTATTTTATCTTAAAATCTCATAGAAATTTCTTCACAATATATTCATCAATCAGGAATGGCAACGATATCATTCCTATATATAAAATGCCGCTCGCCATTTTATCTCTGACTGTTGTGGTCATCTCTGAAAACTCAGGTTCTTGATGATAAAGGCGCACATATATTATTCGGATTAGCTTATACAACATTAAAAAAATAAAAAGCATTTGCGAACCAAAATAGCTTAAACTTTTAGGCTCCTTGCCTTCATACAATTCAGGCAATGCCCCAAAAAGCACTAGCAAAAGAGCGATAGCCAGATGTCTTAAAAATACTTTTTTATACCTGAGTTCTTCCTGATCAATCACCACGGCCCAGAATAACGGAATGAAATATAGAATGCATAATAGTATATCTTTATCCATGTGCTTTTTAATATTAAATCGGCCCGGTGTTATAGATAGGTGCGCGTAGCGGAAATTTTTATTAAAATCAGACACCCTTAAATATAAATAAAAAGGGCGCCCGACTAATAATTAGCGGAACGCCCTTCATGTTTTAGCATTCAGACTTCATCATCTATTCTGTTTCAGCCATGTTGTGGAACACTGCCTGCACGTCGTCGTCTTCTTCAAATTTCTCCAGCAGTTTATAAATTTCTTCCTGCTGCTCAGTAGTCAGTGTTGTTGTAGTATTGGGTATGCGTTCTGTTTCTGCGTTGATCACATTAATACCTCTTTGTTCCAGTTCTTTTTGCATGGTTCCGAAATCAACAAAAGCAGTATAAATGAAAATTTCATTTTCGTCTTTAACGATTTCTTCTGCACCAAAATCAATCAGCTCAAGTTCCAGTTCTTCCGGATCAATACCCGTGCCGTCAATTTTAATAACGCCCTTGCGTTCGAAAAGAAATTCCAAAGAACCTGTTTTTCCTAAGGTTCCGCCAGAGCGTGTAAAATAGGAACGTACGTTTGCAACCGTACGTGTATTGTTATCAGTAGCACATTCAACCAGAATGGCAATCCCATAAGGGCCATAGCCTTCAAATACTACTTCTTCGTAATCCGATTCGTCTTTGCCGGATGCTCTTTTAATCGCCGCATCAATTCGGTCTTTTGGCATGTTCAACCCTTTGGCGTTGTTTACAGCCGTGCGCAACCGCGAATTCGTTTCAATATTTCCGCCACCTTGTTTTGCAGCCATCACTATTTCTTTTCCCAAACGGGTAAAAGCCTTAGCCATTCTGTCAAATCTTTTTGCTCTTCTGCCTTTGCGGAGTTCGTATGCTCTTCCCATAATCGTTATTTTGCATTAGTGTTTCAAAGTTACGGAGATTATCAACAGGTTGTATAGAGAACGGTTGATTTTTTCAGGCTAAAAACCTGTCTTTTTTACTTGCCGTTTTGGAGAACTAATCATTCTTTTTCTGTCATTTACAATTAGTATCAGGTAAAAAATTAAACGGGCAGCCTGAATCAGGTTGCCCGTTTATACCAATATTATTAAAGGTTGAATTATTCAATCACCAGTTTTCCTGAATAGATAATTCCATCGGAGGAAACAGCTTTATAGAAATACATCCCTTTTGTAAGGTTCAGCTGCAGATTAAATTCTTTCCGGTTGCTTACCGGTTGATTTAATACCGTGCTTCCTGAAACGGAAAGTAGTTGTACATTCGAGATTTCTTTTTCAAAAACAAATGTTGTTAAATCCTTTGCTGGGTTTGGATATACATTTCCGGTATTCGTTGCTGTCTGACTAATATTGCCCAAAGTTGTCTCTGCCATTGTGTTTATGGTAGTATTGGTAACAATCGGATCGTTATAATCAAAATAGATTCCGGCAATATTTTTTATTTGTGTGCCCACAGCAAGGTTCTTATTTTTTCTTATGGTGAAATTAATAAAACCATGACTGCCCGGTTCGTTACGTTCATTATCCGGCAGATTGATGTTTTCAAACGCAAACTCAACAATGCGGTTTTCAAGTACACGATAAGTATAATTATGGCTTGCTACCAGGTTGCCGATCGATGTAATATCAAGATTGGCATCAATTGTATCCTTGATTACAACAAGCTCTGCCGGATATGTTCCGGTATTCTGAAAACGAATGGAATATGTAAGTGTTTTATCTTGTTCGGTAATATTACCTTGTGGAGTTACTGTCAGATCGTTCGGATCAAAAGAACCGACCACAGTAAAGTTGCGGTCAAACACGTTGTTTTCTGGTGTTGGATCTGTGCTGCCGATATCAGCTGTAATTGCATGGCTATACGTAGATCCTAACAAAGTTGTACGGGGAAGATTGAATGTTAAGAATATGCCGCGCACTTCACCAAGCATTAGCGTGCTGTAATTGAATCGTAACGTTTTTGTTCCAGGATCATAAAAATCTGCTGCCGGAGAAGCAGATACAAATGTTTCAAGATCTCCGTATACAACCTCTATAAAACCATCTGAAGGCAGTGTTCCGATATTGCTGTACCCAAAATAATAACTGTAATCAAAACCCGGACGTGGCGCACTGATCAAACAACCATAGTAGGGTAATATAGCAACGTCTTCATATAAAGAAGCTGGTACCATTGCAAAATCTTTATCCGGATAATTCACCCCAGAAACCGGAATGTTTAAATTATATTTTCCTGCTGCTGGGCAAACCGCAGTTCTTGTTAAAGCGTTATCCTGATAATTTACCGTGTATTGATCCGGCAATACATACCGCATGGAATATTGTCCGGCAAAATTTGTCTGACTGAAATGATCGTACAACGAATAACTTGCTGCTGTCGCATTTAGTGCGGGCCATTGATTCATAATGGAATATTCTCCAGCATCCTGCACACAGTTGGCATTATTATCTTGAAATATTTTTCCTGAAATGGTGGCATAACAACTACTTTTAATGTTTACATATGCCCAGTCTGTGGCTTTACAGCCATTTACATCTTTAACCAATATACTATAATACCCAACACCCAGTGTACTAAGAGATGTACCTGATGCTCCCGTGTTCCAATCGTATGTATAAGGGGCAGTACCACCAGATACATTTACAAAAGCACTGCCGCTGATGTTATCGCAATCTGTTTCTGTTGTACTCACCCATGCATTTACCGGCGAGAGATCATCTATGAATATGGTTAAAATAAATTCACAATTATTCTGATCTGTTATGGATACATTATAAAAACCATACCCCAGATCTGTTCTGGAAAGCACGGAAGAACCGTCGGGCCATTTTACTGTATATGGAGCAACACCTCCGGTTATATTTATTTCAGCTGTTCCCTGTTGTTTCGAACAGTTATCATTTGTTTTTGTTGCAGTAGCATCCAGTGCACCAGAGTTTTTATTTACATAAACATTTACTATTGTTTTACAGCCATCCGCATCCATAACGGTTCCGTTATATAAGCCATTAACAAGTCCTGTAATTGAGGCTGTGTTTTGGGCAGGAATTGTATTCCAGTAATACGAATATGGTAATTTTCCTCCGGTTGCATGTAGCGTAATGTTACCATTATTCAGCGGACACTCTTCGGGAGTAGCTGAATACGTTACATTAATTGGTGATGTAACACCGACTGTTGTTTCAAAAACAGATGACCCGTTATAATCGAAAGCAATGCATCCGTTTGCATCCTTAATCTCTACTTGTATAACTGAGCCTCCAGCAAGGTTCGTAGCTGTCTGCGTTGTTTGTCCGTTGGACCATAAATATGAATATGGAGCAACGCCTCCAGAGGCAATCGCTTCTACAGTTCCGTTGTTTTGGGGACAAAGGGCATTTGTGACCGTGTATGCATAAGCATGAATACCATTTCCTATGTTAACAGAATCTTCCGCGTAATCATTATTTGAATCAGTTACTCTTATAATATAATATCCCGGGGACAAATCTGAAACAGATGCACTGTTACTGAAGACCGGATTATTTCCATAAGCCATTCTCCATTCGTATATATAGGGAGCCAAGCCTCCTGTTACACTTACAGATGCTGTACCGTCGCTATTATTGCAAATGGGTTGTGTTACTGATTTTGTAATTATTGGCTGAGCCATTAAATAATTAACCGAAAAAAGTAACAAGAGAGATAAAAGAACATTTTTTAAATTCATAAAAACAGTTTTAAAAGTTTTTTATTGGGTTCAGGTATAAGACAGGGGATTTTCAAAAAGGGTTGCCTGAAAATTATAAATGAGATTTACAGAATTAAACTATCTTTCTTGTGTCCAAAAAATTAAGGAGGGATTTTCTTCCCTCCTACTTGCTACTGGTCATTATTATTTTTCCGGCTCCAATTGGGTGCTTATTGCTATTCTGTTCCAGGCATTAATGGTTACAATTGCCATTATAATCTGAGCAATGATGTTTTTATCAAAAAACTGTTCTGCTCTTTTATATGTTTCCTCAGACAAACCATTGGCATGAATCAAGGTGATTTCTTCTGTCATGGATAAAACAACTTTTTCTTCTTCGGTAAACAACACCGTTTCGCGCCAGGCATTCAGTAAGAAAATCCGCTGGGTGGTTTCCCCATTTTTTAATGCATCTTTTGTATGCATATCAAGGCAGTATGCGCAGCCATTGATTTGAGAAGCCCGGATTTTTATTAATTCCATTTGTGTTTTAGATATTCCGGTTGTACCCAAATATCCTACCAAAGCATACATGGCTTTAAATGCCTGTGGTTCTGTTTCGTTAATATTTACTCTTGTTCCCATTTTGTTTTTCTTTTAAAATGAATAGAACAAAATTCCGAAACAGAAAACCTAAAAAACTTAAACTGGTTTAAGAACGTTTTTTATTTCTGATTTCACTCAAATATTCCGGTGTAAAACCTAAATAAGAAGCTATTAAATATTGAGGAATGCGTTGCACAAATTCCGGGTAATTTGTAGCTAAACTATCGTAGAACTCTTCTTTAGAAAAACTATACAGATATTTCATTCGCATCTGCGAGGCGGCATAGGCCCGCTGATAGATAAACCTGAAGTAGCGTTCCATCCGGGGAAATTCGCTTAATAATTTTTCCTGGGAATAATTGTCAATTGTAAGAACCGTTGCATTCTCTACTGCCTGAATATAAAATTGCGAGGGTGTTTTTCGTTCATAGGAAATATTTTCTGTGATCCACCAATTCTCTATTGCAAATTCAATCGTTTGTTCAATGCCTTTTTCATTTATAAAAAATTTCCTCAAACAGCCTTCAAGCACAAAATAATTGAATTTACAAACGTCGCCTTCTACAAGCAGGTTCTCTTTCTTTTTAACTTGTATAATTTTAAAGAATGATAAAACAGCGAAAAACTCTTCTTCGTTTATTTCAATAAATTTTTTCAGATGTGTGTTGAATATTTCGGACATTGTTTTTTCAAGAGTTTAAAAATTGAAGCCTGCGTATAGTTTTTTGACGATACATGATAATCACTCAGGGGTTATATTAAGAGAAATATTATTCTAAATCCGTAGTGTCGCAATATTTATTCAATCCGGGAACTTTTGTATTCCAGCCTAATTCCTTTGCCTTTCTGAAATCGCTACAGGCATCTTCTTTATTTTCTTCATGGAGCATTAATTTACACGTCCCGCGCATAAAGTACGCACATGCCAGATCATCTTTAGAGTTTAACTCAATCAGTTTATTATAATCTAAAAGGGCTTTGGAATAATCTTTTGATAAATAATAAATTGGTGCTCTTAAAGCATAGGCTCTAGGGTTATCAATTTCCAGACCAATTGCTTTTGTACAGTTTTTTATAGCTGCATCAAAATCTTTAAGTCCATAATAACAATTTGCCAATCCTATGTAAGCATCATAGGAATTCGGATTACTTGTTATGATGTCAGCGTATTCTTTTTGTGCTTTTTTATAAGCTCCTTTTTTATAAAGCTTGTTGGCAGATTCTAACGTAGCTTGTCCAAATGCAATTATTGGAATGAACAGCAAAATTGTAATCAGATGTTTCATAGTATTGATTTTTCGAATTCTACAATTTTATCTTTTAAAACAGGAGTTATGGGTTTATACCCAAGGGTCAATTTTATTTTGTTCCAAAATCCGGCTGGAGTTAATTCTTCAAAATAAAAAAGTGTTTCATTCTGAAGAGACTTTGGAAATATAACACTGCTATCAAATTTTATACTTGAGAAAAGTTTTGGCATAATTTGCTCTCCAAGTATTTGTGAAATTTTATTTAATGCTTCTTGAAATCCAACGGCATAAGCCGGTAAATATATTGCTTCATTATTAATTTTCACCAATACTAAATACCAATCTATTGTACTTGGGTCTGCTTCAGTTGTCATCTCTCCGATAACTTTTATTTCCGACAAATTAATTATTAATTTTTCATTGTCATCATAAAAGAAATGTATCTGTTCCTTTACTACTTCAATTCTTCCGGCCCATTTCTCTTGCTCTTTTAGTTGTTCTTCCGTTGGCTTTTCATTAAGATTAATATCTAATCTGATCCAGGTATACAACCCTATTCCCAGAACGGTTGTACCAGTAGCCACTATTGAAAAGACAATGGATGAAATTTCTTTTCCCAAAACGGTATCTCCACTCCAAAGTAAAAATACCGATGTCGCTGCAAGTGTTAAAAATGCTGATGTTCCGATCCAATATTTTTTTATCATAGATTTTGGTTTCTGCTGATTCCCTTATCCATTATGTCATAGATATCAACTTATCTGTAAATATATTCCAGTTCCAGCTTTTTAATACGAGCGCCGATTGCTCCACGGGTGCGGTCAAAATGTTTGGCCATATCGCCCAGGCTGATTCCTTCCATGTACATAGTCGTCAATTCCTGATCCAATGCATGTGTCCATGATTTGTACGCATCTTTATTTTTATCCCGAGCTTCTTCAACCGAATAGCTCTTCTCTTTTGGTACCCCAAAAAATTCTTTCTGATTTTTACTTTTCGATTTTGATGCTGCCTGTGCGGCTTTCTGCTCTTCTTCTGCCGGCAGCACTCGCAGCACATGAATCTGTGCCGAGCGAATTGCATTCTTTGGTAAAAGTGTTTCCGGAATATGAATGTTGTTTTTCGTTCGTGTTACGGCAACATACAACAGATTGATTTCTTCGTTCAGTTTGGCAACATTTATTTCATCATCGGTGCGTGTACCTTTGGTCTGCTTTTCAATTTTATCCTGCGTAATAAAATCATTTACAATCTGTATGGAATCATACTCCATACCTTTGCAGCGGTGCACCGTCGAAAAGATCATTTCGGCTTTTTCCTTTTCCTCATTACCTACATGTTTCTCTTTGATCTTTTTTAAAATATCCGGAATCTCGTTCCCGTATTCTTTTATAATATCGATCATCATGCCAAGCTGTACATCTTCTGTTTTCTGAATGTACTCTTCCAGCTCGTCCATGTTTTTCATTTGAGCAATAAGTTTATCGCGAATCAGCGCCGGTTTTTTATTGTGCAGGTTCAAGACATCATACAGCGAGGTACCTTCGTCGGCATAGGTATAGGAATGGATATTGCCTTCAAAATAAATATGTTTCACGTTTTTCTTTTCAGTCACATATTCAATAGCTTTTAGCAGCAAACCCAAATTGGTGCGCGCAATGATTGCTTTTACTTTATTGTCTTTGCTGACACCTTTTCCTTCAATCGAAACTTCTTTGTGTTCGGCTACAAATGTTTTCCAATTCAGCACTTCAACGGCAAGTCTTGCAATATCCGGACTGAAGCGGAAGCTGGAAGATAAGTGATAAGTTTTAAACGTTGCTTTCTCCAGAGAATTCACGGCGAAACGCCAGCCATAAATCTGCTGATGGGTATCGCCCACAATAACTTTTGTTGCTCGCTGTTTGAAAAAGATATCGAGCATGGCTGGTGATGCATCCTGCCCTTCATCAAATAAAATATAATCGTAATATAGTTGCGGATTGGAAAGCTGAAATTTCTTCAGATAAAAATCGTGGGTGATTTCAATTTCGCCTTTGTCCATTTTGGCAAGGAACAAACGCGTTTGTTTTTCAATATATTCGTACGCTGCAGAAACAAAAGACTTCGCTTCCTGATCAAAAACTACTTCGCGATAATTCAGGTCCTGCACTTTTTGTTTGTCGCTGTTACAGAAATACGCAATAAATTTATTGATGTGATTGGCGGCAACATATTCAGTAAGTTTGTCGCCATTATTTTTCAAGCCTAAAATATCAACAATCTCGTGTGTCTTGTAACCGTTTGCTTTTACGCGATAGTTGTGGCGGTAGACTATCTCACGAAACGCAAGCGAATGTGCGGTTTCTACTTTTACATTGTGCAAGCCTTGTTCAGCAAATTTCTTTTGTGCTTCAAGCTTTACCGATTTATTAAATGCCAGATAAAGTATTTTACTTGTCGTCGGACGAGCTTTCGCATATTCAATAATCGTGGTAGTTTTACCGGAGCCTGCTACCGCATTAATCTTAATGTCTCCGGTAGACTGTATGATAGCGAGCTGCTCGTTGGTAAATTGCATGAAGTGGGATTATTGTGTTTTCAATTCGGAGCTATTCGGAATTTGCAATTCCGAACTTAGATATCAGAGATTTAAAATCTCTTTTTAAATTAACACAATTAGTTTGATTTTTATCTATACAAATTGCAAATTCCAAATAGTGCGTTTTACAGACTATAGAAAACTAACGTCAGAAACTATCTCTCTTTTTTCAAATCCAGTTTTGTGATTAAGATATCAATGGATTTTTTTGCTTTTGTATTATATGTAACAATCGAAGCAATATAAAAGACAAGCATAGCTATGGGCAAAATTATCCGATAATCGATGAAAGATGTGATTGCGCTATCTCTTCTTGCATAGCAATAAAACATCCAGAACAGAATATTGATAGTATAAGCTAAATAAAAAAATGTCTTAAAGGATTTCGGCAATCTTGTTTTCAAAACAATTTTATTTCCTGCTGAATCAGGAACAATAGTCGCCTGTAATTCCGGTCGTACCCTGTATTCATCTGACTCTGTAAATACTGGTAATACGGTAAATGTGTCTTCAGCTATAGTTCCGTCGAATCTCCACGTTCTGTTTTCGGAAGTGGTTTTTAGTTCTTGCACTGTTTTAAGAATGTCTCCTTTTATACGTGCTGTCGTGAAACTATATTCTTTGTTGAAAAACATGGTGGTGGGTTTAATATTACTGTTTTAATTTTTATCAATGCGAATTACAAATCCTTACTATCTGGTTTCAGAATCGAAATTTCTGAAGAACTTGGATCTTATTTTATTCTTTCCCCAACTATCCCCATTTGTGTACAAACTTTGTGGATATCGCGGGACTTTTCAATTTTCAGAATTTTAAATTTTATCGCCTCGCAAAATCCGAAACCGTTTGCGTGCTTCGGCTACGTAGACACTATTTGTGTATTGTACCAAAAATGCCTGATACAGCTCCATTGCTTTTGCCGTGTCTTTCAGATCAAATTCGTAAATCTGTGCTTCGGTGAAAAGTGCATCGTCTCCCAATAAATCTTCGGCGTAGCCGGTCGTAATTTTTTTAAGCTCTTCAATCGCTTCCGTTGGCTTTCCGGTTTTGCGTAGAATAGAGGCGCGCAGCCAGTACACATCGTCTGTCAGTTCATGATTTGGATAGTGCTTTAACAGATCGGCCGTGGCGGTAAGTGCATCCGGATAATCCTGCTGAAAGATCAGCAATTCAATGGCACTATAATCGCGGAGTGCATCGGTGGTCGAATCCAGACCGATGTTCTCAGTTATGAAAACACTCATCTGTATGGCGTCGTTAGAAATCTCGCGCGTTGTCGCCAGTTTTAACACATCCAGCTGTTCCTGCGCCAGCGTAAATTCTCCTTTGTAATAATACAATTTGGCATTCCGCAATTTTGCTTCATGTCCCAGTGGGTCTTCTTTAAAGTCTTTTTCCACCTGACTGTACAGAAGTGTGGATTCCCAGGGTTCACCATTTAATAAATAAATGTCGCCCATGTCGATTTTAGCTTTACCGCGTAAGCGGTTTTCGGTATAGGGATTATCGATCAACGATTTTAAAATAATCAGCGCTGTGTCTTTTTTATTTAGATAAAAGGCTTCCAGCAGAGCCATGTTCCGCAAGCTTTCCAGCGTATATGAATTCCGTCCGTTTTCTTTTAATAGCTGATTGTAATCGCCAATCAATCCAACGATTTTCTGTTTATCAACCGGAAACGTATTTTTAATCTGCTCTTCGCGGGTTTGTATCAGCAACCGTTTGGCAAAACTGTAGTTATAGCTGTCTTTAAAATTATCGGCCACATATTGAAAACAAGTAGCAGCCGCTTCATAATCTTTATTCTCTAATGCAATAGTTCCCACTTCCAGTACTTTGGTACCTTGTTCGTGATTTCGTTTATCAATGGCTTTTGCCTGGGTGAATGCTTTTGAAAAATTTTTCCGCTGTATATTCAGCCAAAGCAATAATTGATTATAGATTATTTCATTCGGATCCTTGCCAATACGTTCATATACTTTCGTTTCAAACGCAGAAAATTGCTCGTCTGTGTCCAATTCATTTTGAAACGTATTTTGAACTTCTTCCAAAGATTGGGGATTTACAGTCAAGTAATTTAGAAGCTCATCGAACATATTATCGCTTTGGCCCAGCTTGTTGTAAATTGTTGAAAGCTGAAAACAATACGCGTAGCGGTCGAAATTTTTTCTGGCCTGCAGATAGAGTTGCTTAGCCCAGGTATATTCCCCTATTTTCATTAAATACCCACCGCTAATATCCACAGCTGTTGAATTCTTCTGTATATCGGATACAAAACCAGTAAATTCTTTATCCGCTTTTTCCGGTAATTGCTGCTGCTTATAAAAAAGACAATAATCTATTTTATATGTGTAATTGTCAGGTGCTGCCAGCTTAATCATCTTCTTGATAATCTTTTCAGCTTCTGTATAATTTTTCAGCTTATACAAAGTTGACAAATACGTATCATACACTTTCGGCAGGTTTTCCTCTTTTTTAATCACTTCCGAATAAGTAGCAGCAGCTTTTTCAAATTCGCCGTTATTGTAATATTCTTTCCCCAACTTAAAATAGTCGGTCTGAGAAAATCCGGAAAAGAAAATATTAAAAGCTAAAAACAGAAACAGGACTTTATTATTCATTTTCCCTCTATTATAATTTTTATAAAATATTTATTTAAATAAATTTAGTCTCTATTATTAAGGCTGTGGATTCGTTTATAAGTTTTGTAATTCACACTTGATTATATGCAGTTCACATTACTTTTAAATGATTTACACATTAATAACAGGTTATCCATATAATAAGTATCAGTAATTTAGTTTTTTACGATTTAGATAACAACTATAAAAAGTATTAGGTTTAATATATACACGGATATCAACATAGCATTTCTTGTTTATTGCATAAGTGGATATACACACTCATTAACATTACTTTTTACCTTGAAGATTTATTAACGATTCTATTTTTTGATAAACAACTCTATACCCTTAATTGTGTTTAATTTTTGGCTTATTAACACCTGTTTTATGGATAATTTATTTTATTTTAATTAGTAAATATGCTTATCTACAGATTGTTAATAAATGTTGTTTAAAATATCATTTGTATATCTTCTAAATCCCAGTTTGCTCGTATTACAAGATCTTCCTTGAAATATAGTATTGGTTCAGCTGGTATATTTTTTACAGGATCATAAGCATTCCAGTATCCATCTTTGTTTGTATCAATATGTACAAATAATTTATATTCACCTGGTTCTATATTTTTTACTGAATTTTTACTGGTATTTTTACTTGTATAAATAATACCTCCTTTTTTGTTTTCAAGGTATACAATATACTCTTCTGCTTTAGTTTTTATTTCAAAGTTCAGATTTCCATAATCTTTTTCCTGCCCGGTAACAAATTTCTGTTTATAGCTTCTATTATATTCATTGTAAATAGACGTACAAGCTTTGTAGGGGATGGTTACTAATACACTATCTTTTTCTTTTTGGCCCTTTAAAATAATTTTAAAACTGTTGTAATTGTTTATAATACTATAAGTTATATGTTTTGGTACTACTATATTAATATCAAAATTCTGAATGAGTTTATCTGTTACGAATTGTATTGAATCAATATGTGGTTTTAATAATTTAGATGTGTTAATAGTTGTAATGTTTATTAAACTATCTTTATCTTTTTGTAAATCAACTTCTTTGAATTTTATCTTTTTATAGAATACACCACTTATTCCCATTGAATCCACATAGTCTATTTGTATTTTACTGGTATCAGTTAATTTATATTCGTTTTCAATCGAATACTTCGTGCTGGATTGTTTATTTGGTGTATATATACCGTGTTCATCTTTTATAATTATTTTCTGTAATCCTTTACTAAAGAATATGTTAACAAATTTACCAATTGAATTTGCTGATAAGATTTTTGTTGTATCAAGTATGGTTTTTTGAGGGGAAAATTCTTCGTTGATTGTATTTTCAATTTTTATAGTTTTTATATCTACTGGCTCACTTTTGTCCCATTTGTTATTTTTGTTATTATCAACTATTGCCAGAACAGTATAGGTGTTTTCTTTTATGTAGTTAATTTTTACCATTCCGGAATCCAGTGTTCCAACGTATTCAGGTTTTTTATTTAATAGGGAAGTTATTGAATCTTTTGTTTCTTCAAAAAGTAATATTTTGCTATTTGGATTTGTACCCTCTCCCGGCAGGGGTTTTATTTTAGATTTGAAGTGACTGGAGTCAATGTCTTTTCCAGTTGAAAATGTTACACTGTAATTTTTTAATGTGCTTCCTTCTCTGATGTCTTTTACTCCTTCTGAAAAATTGAACGTATAAGTTGTATTTGGTTTTAGTGTATCTTTCCAGCTAAGCTTTAGTGTATTTTTTTTAATTTTTACCGCATATACTCCTTCTATTACTGGACTTACCACAACTTTGGAGCTTAATTGATTATCGTCAATAAGTTCGTCGCAGGTAATGGTGATGTAGTTTTGTTTGTAATTGGTTGTGCCGTTTCTTGGGTAGGAAGATAATACTTTTGGACCGTCCAGATCTCTGGGCCCACCCGTTGGCGGTACAATGTTTGCGCAGCGTATAAAAAGAATTGCGGAAAAAAGTGTCAGGAGTATTCGTATCATTTATTTTCTTTCTATAATATAAATCAAGCTTGAAGTATTGTGTTTGCCTCCTTTAATGTTGGATAGAAAGCCGTTCCAGAAAGCTTTTAAGATATTTCCTCCTTTATATTTTTCGCTTAACATGCTTATGTAGTAACTGTCGAATTTCATAGGAAGAATTTTACTTACTTTCAATTCATGTCGGTTGGCTATCTGTTTTATAACCGTTTTTTTGTAGTGGTATAAATGTCTTGGTACATCATAAGCTGCCCAGTATTCCTGGTATCTTTTTGCATCCGGTGATTCCGGATTTGGCACGGCTATTATTAAAATTCCGTCTTTGTGAAGTAAAGATTCAATTTTTAAAAACGTTTCATTTATATCATGAACATGTTCAAAAACATGCCACATCGTTATAACTTCGTATTTCCCTGTAACCTCTTTTAGACTTTGGAAGGGTTGCACCTGCAGCTTTTCAAAAGCTTTACTTGCAGCTTCCTTGTCCGGTTCCATCACTGATACCTCATAGCCATTTTCTTTCATGTGTTTTGCGAAATACCCGGTTCCACAACCGATATCAAGCAAGGAAGAATTGCGGTGGTATTTTTTTATGATATTCAGTTTGCGGTTTAATGTCCAGTTTCTGGCTATATGATAAAGAGAATTTATGAGCCCGCTTTTGGTATCTGTATGCGAAACATAGTCTTCAGACTGATAATATTTTCCTATTTCCTGAGGTTCCGGCTGTGGATTTGTGTGTATCAATCCACAGCAAAAACATTCAAGTAATTCGAAACTCTCTTTAGTTATGCTAAGATCTTTAACCTTTAATATTGAATTCAAATCATCACATTCACAGTAATTGCAAGTCGTAATTTGTTTAGCCATATTATCTTCCCATGTAAATCATTAAAATTGATATATCAGACGGATTTACTCCACTTATTCTGGATGCTTGTCCGAGAGTTGTTGGTTTTAATCGGCTTAATTTTTCTCTTGCTTCCAGAGATAAAGCCTGTATTTTTTTATAATCAAAGTCGGGATTCAATACAAGGTTTTCTAATTGAGTCATTTTTTGAGCCATTTGCTCTTCTTTGTCAATATAGTCTCTGTATTTAACCTCAATCATTGCCTGTTCAACTTCTTCCTGGGTATAAGGGGCAATTAAGGTTTTAATCTCTTCTACCTCTTCTGCAAACCCTTCTATTTCCATATTAGGCCTTTTCAGTAAATTATAGAGTGTTACTTTCTCCCGCACCGCTGCAGAACCTTTTTCTTCTAATATAGGATTTGCTATCTCTGGCTGAATTTTAGTATTCTTGATCTGCTCAACCAGTTGCTCACTTTGAGCTTTTTTTATCAGCATATCCTGATATCTTTCTTCCTTAGCCAAACCGATATCATAACCAATCGGAGTCAACCGCAAATCTGCATTGTCTTGTCTTAGCAATATTCTGTATTCTGCCCTAGACGTAAACATTCTATAAGGTTCTTCTGTGCCTTTGTTTACTAAGTCATCGATCAGTACACCTATATATGCCTCTGATCTTTTTAGAATGAGGTGTTCTTCTTCCTTAGCAGACTTATGTGCATTGATGCCGGCCATTAATCCTTGGCACGCCGCTTCTTCGTAGCCTGTTGTTCCGTTTATCTGTCCGGCAAAGAACAGGTTCTTTACAAGGCGTGTTTCCAGGCTTAATTGAAGCTGAGTAGGCGGGAAGTAATCGTATTCTATGGCATAACCCGGTCTGAACATTTTGGCTTGCTCAAATCCAGCAATCTTAGTTAGTGCTTTGTATTGTACATCTTCGGGCAATGAGGTTGAGAAGCCATTTACATATACTTCTACTGTATTCCAGCCTTCCGGTTCAACAAAGATCTGGTGTCTTTCTTTATCAGCAAAGCGATTGATTTTGTCTTCTACTGAAGGACAATAACGCGGACCTAATCCTTTAATTCTTCCTGTGAACATAGGAGAACGGTCGAAGCCTTCTTTTAAGGTTTCGTGGACCGCTTGATTGGTATAGGTAATATGGCAAGACCGTTGTTTTACTAAAGGTGTTGTTTGTTTTGAGTAAGAGAACTTCGAAGGATTTTCATCTCCAGCCTGTTCTTCCATTACAGCATAGTTTAAGCTTCTGCCGTCTACTCTGGGAGGTGTTCCGGTCTTCATTCTGCCACTTTCAAACCCCAGTTCTACCAATTGCTCGGTAATACCTGTTGCAGACTTCTCTCCTGTTCTTCCGCCTCCTAATCGTTTCTCTCCAATATGTATGATTCCGTTAAGGAAGGTTCCGTTTGTTAATACAACAGATTTACAAGGAATCTCAATACCCAATCCGGTTCTTACGCCACAAACTTTTCCATCTTTCACTAATAACCCTGAGACCATTTCCTGCCAGAAGTCTACATTTGGCAATGCTTCTAATTGCATGCGCCATTCCCAGGCAAACATGTGTCTATCATTCTGCGAGCGCGGACTCCACATAGCAGGTCCTTTAGAACGATTAAGCATTCTAAACTGAATCATTGATTTGTCGGACACAATACCTGACAAGCCTCCTAAAGCATCAATCTCGCGAACTATCTGTCCTTTCGCCACACCACCCATAGCAGGATTGCAGCTCATTTGGGCTATTGTTTGCATGTTCATTGTTGCAAGCAATACCTTTGAGCCCATATTTGCAGCAGCAGCAGCAGCTTCACAACCTGCATGTCCGGCACCTACTACTATTACATCGTATTCAGGAAACATATCCTTTGTTATTTATTTATTGTGTAGTGTTCCACGTGAAACATTCTATTACTTTCCTTTTCTTATAACCACGTTCCACGTGAAACATATTGGCACAAATCGAAAGTGCCTTAAAGAGGACGAAACATGTTCCACGTGAAACATGGCTGCGGTTCTTTTTAGATATTCTGAGGTTTAAGCTAATCAGCATTAAGCCCAAGTGCCCTTCTCTGCGTTTCTTGATTTAGCGAAATGTTTCACGTGGAACATGTTTTGTTCGCTTTAGTATTCTTTTTATCAATAAAGGATAGCGTTTGTGTTAATCAACACATCCATTAATAGGTATTATTTGATAAGATTAAGCAGAAATGAAACTTGTTGTTAAGACAAACATATTCTGGTTATAATGGGTTTCAATTCTTTCTATTGATTCATAAGAAAGCAATCCAGGCCGATTATTGAATAAGAATAAGCCTCTCTTTAGAAGCTACGCAAAGATAAAGACGTGTCTTCTTTTTTCCGCATGATTTCCTTTTCCTTGGCGGTTTTATCTTTATAGCCAGTCAAATGAAGCAGTCCGTGTACCAATACACGGTGAAGTTCATCCTTAAGACTTGTTTGTTGTAGCTGGGCATTTTCTTTAACACGATCAATACTAACAAAAATATCACCTTCTATCTTTCCTTTAACTTCGCTGTTGTCGAACGTAATGATATCGGTATAGTAATCGTGATCTAAAAAGTCTTTGTTTATCTGGAGCAGGTATTCATCTGAACAAAAAATATAGTTTAGTTCTAAGATGGAATACTTTTCTTTTTTAGCAATTGTCTTTAACCAGGAACGTATTTCAGTACGTTGTCTTAATTGATACGTAGTATCTTCGTTAAAAAAGAAGATGGATTCTTCTTTCAAGATTAATTGTTGAAGAAAGTTAGTTCTACTTTACGGCCTTCGTTTGAAAACTTAACTTCATCCGCTAAGTGCTTCATTAAAAAAATCCCTCTGCCGCCAATCTTCTCAAGATTCTCCGGTGCGGTCGGGTCAGGTAATGTATCTGGATTAAATCCCGGACCTTCATCTTCAACAGTAAATACCAACACATTTTCAGTGCAGGATGCTGTTAATGTTACGTTCTTTTTATTGTCTTCTTTATTTCCATGACGAATTGCGTTATTAACGGATTCAGTTATAGCAACCATAATGTTGCCATAGATGTCGTCATCTATTTCAAATGTGTCTTTAACATTATCAATAAAACTTTCAACAATGCGAATGTTTTCTACTAATGAAGGGATCTGTATGCGCAAGGATTCCATGTGTTTTCTAAAATGTAGTGCAAGTTATTTCATTGATAATTAATAACAAAATAAGTCTAAGGTCATTTGAAAAGAATGTAAATTAAACAGCATTTGTTGTATTGAATACTAATCAAGAACCTTAAAATAATCGTCTATCTCTTCTTTGAAATAGGGTGTATAGGAAGGTGGATTTGTTTTAATAAGCTCAACTTGTTTCTCTTTTGCCTTCAGATATTTTTCTAAAGACGGAGGATATGCGTTGGGTTTTTGAGTGGCAGTTTTTGACTCTCTTGTATTGTCCCAGTCTCTTTCTCTCATAGATTTTTCTGCTTCAAGCAATCGAGTCTGGATTTCTCTCTGGCGCATAATCGTTTCATTGGTAATGTTTTTATTTACTAGATCTCGTTCTGTTTGCTCCATCATATCACTTAACTGTTTCATTTCATTGCCAGGTTTCCCCCCCTGCTCTTTGATCATCTTTTCCATCTCCTGCAATGATTTACGTAGTGCCTCCTGTTCTGCTGCAAGCTTTGCCAATTCTTGCGATAAGCTTTTACCGCTTAATCCGCTTTTCTTTAATTGCTCAATTTTATCACTCAATTGCTGCTGCATCTGACTCATATTGCCAGGCTTTGGCTTCCCGGAAGAACCAGGTTTGGGTTTATTGCATTGAGCATTGCCCATTTTAGGCTGGGTACTAGCCATCTCCTGTTGCATTTGTTTCAAGACTTCATTCAGCATCAATGCAAGGTTGTTCATAGAAGTCATGGCATATTGCTGATCGGAAGCAGCAAGGTCTGGCCGGCGTTCTTTAATGTGTTGTACGGCAGCATCCATGTATTGGTTCATGGCTATTACTTCTTTCGTTACAAAGGCTTCTATCTGAGGGACACGTTTGGCCAGTGCATACAAGCTGTCTTTAATTATTTTGCTGTCGTCTTTCAGCTTTAATTGTTGTTGCCCTAAGGCAATGTATCTTGGGTCAGACTGCTGTACTTTCCGGAATTCCTTCATCAGATTTTCTTCATCAAAAGATACATGAAGCAAATTATCCAGAATCTGACGCAGATCTTTCATGTTTTCAGAAGCCTGTTCGGCTTGCATACTTTCCTGCATCTCCTGCATTTTATCCGACATCTGCTTCATTTTCTCTGCAGCATTTTTTTGAGAAGATCCGGCTTTTTTATTTTGATTGTTTTGTAGCTGTTCGCTGCTGTTTTTCATCTCTTCCTCAATACCCTTTTCTTCCGGATCAAGATTTTCAAGCGGCTTTTTATTCTCTAGCTCCTTGTTCATCTCTTCCAGATTTTTCATCTCTTTCTGAAGCTCATCAAATTCTTTGTTTAATTCTTCCTGTTGTTTAACGAGCTCTTCTTTCGGTGTTTTCTGTTCGAGAGTCTTCTCAGACAATTCCTCTTGTTTCTTTGTAAGTTCGTCTAGTTTCTGAATATTATTCTCAAGAGCACGGTCAAATTGCATCTGCTTGAAAATTTCAAGATTGCGCTCCAGCTCCTTTTCTAAGAACTTATCTTTGTTGGTAAGATTCTTTAATGCTTTTTCGAGATCTTCTTTCCGGGCATTTTCCTGAAGTAATTTCTCCAGCTCTGCCATCATTTTCTTTGTTTCATCATCCAGTAATTCGTTCATCAGCTTCTCTAGCTGCTTCATCTTTTCAGCTAATTCCTGAGATGCCGGATCAAACTTATCTTGCTTTTCCTGAAGATTATTCAGGTTTTCTTTTAATTGCTGCAGTTCTTTTTCAAGCTCGTTGTGCTTTTTAACCATTTCTTCCATGGCTTTTTTATCCTGCCAACTGAGTTGTTTTTTCGTTTTTAAACGCTCTTCCAATTGCTGCATTTCTTTTTGCAATTGTTTCGCCTGTTCTGCAACATCCTGAAATTGGTTTGACACAGAACTGGATGCTGTTTTTAATTCCTGATTTAGCTCTTCTTCAGAAGGAATTTTCCAGGAGAAAAGGGTAGATTTTGTACTTTTTGATCCGTTTACTCCGTCATTATCAAATACTTCAAGATAATATTCGAGCTCCTGGCCAGGGGTGATCTGAACCGAATCAATGCTCCAGTTGAAATAAAATGTTTGATTTGGTTTTCCGGCCTCAACCGGAATTTGCTTGCTGCCCTTTTTAATTATTTTCTTATCTGAATCCTTAACGGCATATTGTAATTGCAGGCGATTTATTCCATAATCATCCGACAATGAACCACCAAACTGAATTTCTTGCATCAACGTAGAATCACGAAACTCCTCCACAACTATGCCAGGATACTGATCTTTAATGACATGCAGCGTATATTGTATTGGGGCTATTTGAGTATTTTTAGCGCTGTTTATTATTATAGAGTATTTATCGTCGTTCCGGAAAGCTTTTCTAAATTCAAACAAGCCTCCATCTTTTTTCCCTTTAATAAAACGGTTTTTATCGCTTTCAAACACCATCAATAATTCATCTGTGTGAATGGTTTCAATGTTCCACGTGGCAGTGGTTCCTTCCGGAACGGTTAAATTCCCGCCATTTTTTATTGATTCAGATGATTTTTTAAGATATGCGGGATATTGTAAGAAGATATCCAGGCCTTTTATGTCCGGCTTAACCCGCACCTCAAGTTCATATTCTTTTGATGAGAATCCTGCGGCTTCAAATTGAAATACTTCGTTTCGCTGAACATTTTTAAAATCATATATGAATGTTCCATCGTTTTTTCGCTTTAGCTTATATCGTTGATTATGCACCAGGATATAACACTGATCCGGAATTTCTTCACCGCTTAATTGGAGCTCAATTTCCAGGTCTTGATTTTTATATGCGTCCAGATTTTTATTCAGAATATTGAATGTGAACGGCGCAGGCTCTAAAAATTGATTGTTATATTTAATTATACGGTTTGCACTCTCTGTTAATAAACTTGGTATAACTACTAATAAAATGATTATTAGAAAAATAGGAGGTAGTACATACCGCAAATATTTACGGTTTTCAGATATATCAATTGCACGTGCAAAAGTGAATGTATTCAGCTCTTTTGTTTTTTGCTGAATACTTGCCAGAATCAGATCATTGTTTGCTGAAGAAGTATTTGTGGCATGCAATTGCAATGTATTGGTAAGCTTGTCTTTTATCTCCGGGAAAAATGCTCCAACCTGTTTGGATGCTTCCTCATTTGAGAGTGATTTATCTAATTGCAGCAGTTTAATAATGGGGTTTATTATCCAGCTGACAAGGGTATAGCCAACGCTTGCGGTAAGCACAACCAGGAACGATAGGCGAACGAAGCTGTTAAACCGGCCATAATGTTCTGTTAGAGCTAAAGCTAAAAAGACTGTTGATACAAGTCCTATGGTAATCAACGAGCCACGTACCAATCTGTTTAGATAATACTTCTTCTTGTATTGTCTAAGATTAATTAATAGTTCATTATATGTATTATTACCATGCATCATGTTACTATAACGCTGTTCTATTTCAATTATTAAAATATGAGAAAAAACCCGTAATATTTCATTAGAAATTATTACGGGTTTTTAAATGATCTTTCGTTTACAACGAAGAATTCAGCATGCTATTATTTTGCTTCAGCCTTTGGCGGAGTTAAATAAACAGATGTGAAATCTCTGTATTGCATTGCGTTGTTAGGGAAATTTTTAACCGTTGGCTGCATTAATCGATATGCTTCATCGTACCATAATACTACGATAGGAGCTTCCGTCATCGCAACTTTTTCAGCTTCTAAGAAATATTTATATGCTTCTGTAGTTGTTTGTGCTTTTAATCCTTGTTCATATAATTCATCAAACTTGCTGTTTTTGTAACGAGCCATGTTTGGATAAGAAGATGTTGAAGCATTTGCCGGTACGTTTTTACCGTATAGATACCATAAGAAGTTTTCCGGACTAGGATAATCTGCAATCCAACCAACTCTGAATAAATCTGATTTACCACCAATCATGTTATCAATCAACGTAGCTGTTGTTACTACATTTGTTTCGATAGTGATGTTCAGGTTATTTTTTAATTGTGTTCTTACTTCGTTTGCTACGGCTTCGTTTCTTCCACCATCTGAGTTAAGCTCCAGAACAATTTTAGGAACATCAGCACCGTTTTTGAATCCTGCTTTTTTAAGATAATAATTTGCAGAGTCTAAATTCAATGTGTATCCAGTAATTGATTTGGCATTGTATTCAGGGAAAACGTTTACCGGTGTAATACCCCAGAAACCAGGAGCGTCGCCTTCGCCATCCAATACTTTATCCAAGATCATTTTTCTGTCGATACCAAAAGAAATTGCTTTACGAAGATTAACGTTGTTGAACATTTTTCCCTGATTAGCAAAAGAAAGGAAGTGAACAGCCATCTCTGCATTCTTCTGTAATTCGTACATTCCGTACTCACCAGTCTTTTTAACAGATTGCTCTTCGATATCAATAATGAAATCTGTAGGTAGACGATACATCATGTGGAAGTTACCTTTCTTAAATTCGATCAATTCAATTTTACGATCTTTTAAGAATTTTACAGCGATACCATTTAAATAAGGAAGTTGTGTTCCTTCTTCATCTTTTAAATAGTAGTTCGGGTTTCTCAATAAATTTACAGATGTTCCTTCATCTACACTTGAGATAACGAAAGGACCTGTACCAACTGCTTTAACACGCATTTCCTGTCCATATTTTTCATAAGCTTCTTTAGCAAAGATGAATGTAAACGGACGAGCTAAGTTGTAAAGGAAAATAGAGTTTGGTTCAATTAAAGTAAACTCTATTGTATGCGGATCTACTACTTTGATACCTTCTACTTCGAATGCTGGTTTTTTACCGCCAGTACTTGCTTCGTAATATGCATCGGCACCTTTTAATATTCCTTGAAACATGCTGAACCCTTGGTTTTGCTGAGGGTTAGATGTACATAATAAGCTGAAACAATACTTAACATCTTCAGCAGTAAATTCACGTCCTTTGCTTTCAGGGAAGCAAGCGTTGTCGTGAAACATTACTCCTTTGCGAAGTTTGAAAGTATAAACAGTTTTAGTTTCATCAACAGTATAACTTTCTGCAAGTCCTGTTGTAAGATGAAGAGAGTCTTGTGTAAATTTCATTAAGCCTTCATACACCTGCGATGCAATTCTATATGAAGTGGCATCTGTAATGTTATGAGGAAATAAATTTTTAAGAAATTCTGCTTCATTGTATTTAAAAATTCCACCGGAATATTTACCGCCTTTGGCTTCTATTAATGCTTCAGCATTTTCAGATTTTCCATCCTTATCATTCGAACAGGATCCCATAACAAGGACTGCAAGTAAAAGTGGTAGTAACGATTTTTTCATTGTATCGTGAGAAATTATAATGTACTCAATTAGCTTTTTTGGCTTATACGTATGAGTCGTATAAACGTTGATTTTTAGTATAGCAATATACCAATTTTTGAATAGAAACAAATTTATTAACACATAATTTCTACTAAAACCGGACAATGATCAGAATGTACGGCATCAGGCAAAATTACTGCGCGTTTTAATTTTGATTCCATTTCTTTTGTTACAGCATGGTAATCAATCCGCCAACCCAAATTTTTACCGCGCGAACCGGCGCGGTAACTCCACCAGGTATAGTGGTGGGGTTCTTGATTAAAATATCTGAAGGCATCTATAAAACCCGAATCAAATAATTTACTCATCCAATCGCGTTCTTCAGGAAGAAAACCGGAAGTTTTGGCATTAGACTTGGGATTATGGATGTCTATTGGTTTGTGACAAATGTTGTAATCACCACAGACAATTAAATTTGGAAAATTTTTTCGTAATTCCGAAACATAAATGAAAAAATCATCCATCCATTCAAATTTAAATTGTTGCCGGTCTTCTCCACTGGAGCCGGAAGGCATATATACATTAAGGATAGAGAAGTCAGAATAATCAGCTCGTATAACACGGCCTTCAAAATCGTATTTTTCTATTCCACAACCGTATTCAACGTGTCTAGGAATCTCTTTTGTGAAAATGGCAACACCGCTGTAACCCTTTTTCTGAGCGGGAAATGCATACGTTGTATACCCCATGGCCTTAAATGCATCAACATCAATTTGATCGGTTGATGCTTTAATTTCCTGAAAACACAAGACATCAGCACCCGTTGCATTAACCCATGTTAATAAACCTTTGGTTATCGCCGAACGAATACCGTTAACATTGTAAGTAATTATTTTCATACGTAAATTTTCGTATATCTTTTTATTCTGCTGAAGAATCAGACAAATCGGTTTCAGAAGATTTTGGTTTGATGATTGGTTTCAGGTTCGCGGTATTTTTTGCGCTTTTTTCCCGCTCGCGTTCATCACGAATATGTTCTTCAAAATATTCGATCATGTGAAATTTTAATAAATCTTCTTGTTCTTCAAGAGATAATTTAGGAACAGGTTTGATGGCTTTGTAATGGGGCCAACCATCTGAATCCAATCCTTCCCATTCGTAATAGCCTGAAAGACTTAATAGTTTGCATGTAGCAATATGCATCAGGTCTTGTTTTTCTTCTTTTGAAAAAGCCTTTTTTCCTTTGCCTAATTCATTCACTCCGATCAGGAACAAGAGCGTATTGGTCGTGGGCTTTTTCCCCGTTGTTCGGATAAAGAAGTACATCAACCGCTTCCAGTCTTTATTTAGATCAAGATCTTCAAATTCCATATACTTTTTATCAAAGGAAATACTAATTTAACAAACCAATCAGCTAAGGAATCATTTTTATGAAAAAACTTTTAAAAAGCGTCGGAGATCTGACCGGGTGCTTATCGGATGTATTATTTCCACCGCACTGTATTGTTTGTGACAGCGGCTTGTATCAGGGAGAAACAGATGTTTGTGCTACGTGTTTAAGTACATTGCCTCTTGTAAATGACGATTATTCGCCTGACTCTCTTTACCTGCGCTTATCTGTTGAACTGCGGCCATCATTTGTGTGGGCATATCTCTTGTTTGATTCAAAAAATAAAACGCAGAAAATTTTGCATGCCATCAAATATGGTGATTCGCCGGATATTGCAGTACGTCTGGCAATGATTTGGACAGACCGGATTAAGGAATCTATGGATGCGGCAAATATCGATTTGATTGTTCCGATTCCGTTACACAAATCTAAAATGAGAAAACGCGGATATAATCAGGCGACCAAAATTGCAGAAGGTATTCAGCAGGTAATACAATTGCCGATTGAAGAAGGAGTTTTATATCGTAAACGAAATTTATTTGTTCAAGCCAGAAGCAAGCGTACAAAAAGATTTGAAAACGTAAAGCTGGTGTATGCTATTCGGAATATAGATAAAATAGAAGGGAAACATATTTTATTGGTTGATGATGTACTTACTACGGGCGCCACATTAGAGGCTTGTGGAATGTTATTGAAAAATGCAGGCGCTGCAAAAGTCAGTGTGGCACTTCTTGCTATGGTTGCAGATTAGTTATAAAAAGGGAATCGCATAAAATAAAAAATCCCGTTCCGATAATTATCGGAACGGGATTTTTTTATGAATAAGATCTATCTATTAATAGTTTGTTCCAGCCTGGATCATTGCACAACGGAAACCGATTGTAGCAGTACAAGAATCTTCAGCTAAATATCTTCTTGTTCCAGGAGACATCCAGTATGCAACGTCTTTCCATGAACCGCCTTTGTATACACGAGCGTGGTCATCAACTAAAGATTGGAAACCTGCTTTGTCATATCCTTTTTCTTCATCTAAGAAACCGTTACGACGTAGTGGGTTTAAATCATCAAATGTTTCGAAAGATAACGGACGGTAAACATCGTAAACCCATTCGTTTACGTTACCAGCCATACAATATAAACCGAAGTCATTTGGTGGGAATTCGTAGATGTATGTAGTGATCATTGCACCATCGTTCAACTTACCGGCAATACCAGCATAGTCACCACGACCTCTTTTAAAGTTTGCAAGGAACATACCCATTTGTTTTCCATAAGGGTTACGTAATGCGTGACCATCCCATGGATATAAACGTTTGTGCGTTTGGTTTTCATCTAACCATTGGTTACCGATAAGTGCTTGAGCAGCATATTCCCACTCAGCTTCGGATGGTAAACGGTAGTTTGGAAGAACAACACCAGATTCCAATGGAATACGGCCGCCACCTTCAGGAACATCAATACCCGCATTTTGTGCAAGTTGATTGTTCACTACACTTGTACGCCATACACAATAATCGTTTGCTTGAATCCAGTTAACCCCAACAACCGGGAAATAACGGAAACCAGGATAACGGAAATAGTGATCTACGTATGGATCGTTGTATGCAAGTTCAGAAGCCCATACTGTTGTATCAGGCAATGCAGACTCATAAAATTCCTGAGATGAGTCGCGTTGAACATAAAATAAATATTCTAACCAGTGAATGTTTGCAATTTCTGTTTCATCCATATAGAAAGATGCAACAGTAACTGTTCTTTCAACATTGTCACCGTTTTTCATCAAATCTTCTTCAAAAGAACCTAGAACGGTACGACCACCTTCGATGTATACCAAGTTTGGACCTTCTGGCTGACCAGCATAATCTGCTACTTGATAGCCATTTTCTTCGTTGAAAGCCATTCCTGTTGTAGTACTTGCTTTCCCCGGATTAATACTAGTAGGGTTCCCTTTGTTACACGAAAAAAGAAGTGAAACACCCGCTACTAGGATAACCGCATGTTTAATAACATGATTCATTTTCTTCATAACCTGTTTAATTAATAGATAGTCTTTTCCAATTCAGTCTGCTAATTTATCCACATTATATCTAAAATCCAACAATTCAAAGGAAATTTGATAATTGAATTTAGACACAGTTCATAAACAGCTATATACACATTAAAATTTTCTCAATTAAAACCTTGATTAAAGGCTTTTTATCTCAAAAACATTCTTGCATACACGTTTAAATCTACTCTATTAAAGAGTCAATTCCAACACTTTTTCTAATTCCTGTTTTTTTATTTCTTGTAAGCTAACCGTAAGTACCCAATTACCTACGTGGGTTTTTCTTGAACCATAATACAGCTTATTACCTGATTTTTGAATCGAAATACAGGTAATTGCTTCTCCAAGAGGTAAATTTGGACAAACCCATTGTCCGGAAGCATCCTTATAAATAGGAATTACACTCATCAACGAATCAAAAACAATATAGTTATACGATTCGGCAATATTTTTTTCGTCTGAAGGCAAAATAAATTGTGCGACGAAATTCTTTTTCTCTCTGGAATCTTCATAAAACCGGTCGCAATTGATCCAACCGAAGTTTTTAATAGAGAAAAAATACGTTTCTGTTTCTTTTTGAGTTTCGCTTACTTGAATCATAAATTTTTCTTCTGCCTCATAATCATAATAGGTTTCTTTGTTTTCATATACAGGAGAAATGGAATCACTTGGTGTCCAGTTCATGTTTCCGTTTTCATCTTTATTTCCTTCAAAATAAATCATGTTTTCTTTAATCTCCTTTGGCAAGCGGATTTGAACAGCGTCTTTGCAACCAATAGAAAGTTTGGCACCGGTATTGGAGTAAGCATTTATATATACAGATCCATCGCTCTCTAACATACTTCCGTTTGAAACCGTACACGCACGCTCTCTTAGTAACGCCTCTTTTGTATACAATTCCTTCAGCTCAATTTTTATCTTCCCTTCAAACAAAGATGAAGAATCGGTATGCAGGCAAGACGGACGAATAGAAATAATTGTTCCCTCCTTTCCATACAGAATGGTGTCTGCAGCAGATCCAATTATAAAAACCTGCGAAGGGATTGATAAGATCGATGTCAGATCAGGAAGCGGGCGTTCATTAAAACTGGTTTTTCCGGGATATATATAGACTTGCCGCATACCAATCGTGCGGTTCATCGGAGTACAACTTAAACACGCAATAAAAATTATTGAAAAATAAATGACGGATGTTTTCATGAGAATAGCGTTTTATAAAAAGCATAATGCAGCCGGTTATTTTTGGTTACACAAAAAATTGAAATAAAATATTCGAAATGTTTTTCGTAAAAATATTTTTCATTCACCTGTATCTTTTTTTGTACTGCACCATTATTCAATCAAAGCAAAAAAACTTTTGCTTATAAAAACTAAACAGGTTTGAATTATGGCAACAGGAAAAGAAACACCCAGACAACGCATGATTGGTATGATGTACCTAGTGCTTACAGCATTGCTTGCCTTACAGGTAAGTTCGGCTGTTATTGAAAAATTCTATGCACTAAACGAAAGTATAGAAACAAGTGTAACGAACGCATCGCTTTATAACGGCGATCGGTTGAATGATATTAAAGAGGCGGTTAAAGAAAGAGGAAACCGTAGCGATGAAGTATTGCTTGCAAAAAACGCACAGGCATTACGGGAAAAAACCGTAGCGATGCGAACCTATATGGAAAAACTAAAAACCGAACTGATTGTAAAAACCGGGGGCTATGATGAAGATGGAAATCTGAAAGGCGCGAAAGAAGAAACCGAAGTAGAAGTGTACATGCTTGGTACCAATAAATCAAACGGAAAGGCGTACGAACTTCAACAGAAACTAAATGAATATGTAGCGTTTGTAAATACTTCTTCAAAAACAAAATTTGCATCCTTTGCTTTGGATGCAAAAGATGACCCTATATATAAGAACAATGCTGATCAGAAAAATAAAGATTTTGCACAGCTGAATTTTGCTCAAACACCGTTGGTTGCAGCAATGGCAGTAGTAAGTGATCTGGAAACGAAAGTTACAAATATTGAAAGTACATTGATGAATCAATATTTGACTACAGTTGGTATAGGTGACTACAAAGTAAATAAGCTGCTTCCGGTTGTTCGTTCAAAAAGTAAGTATGTGCCTGCTGGTACCCGGTATGAAGCAGAAGTTATGATGGCTGCGGTATCTACTTCTCAATTACCAAAAATGAATGTTGGTGCACAACCACTAGTTGTAAATGGTGATGGGGTTGGTTCGTATAATTTTCTGGCCAGCGGTGGTGCTTATTCTGTAGATGGTTTGTTAAAGAAAACGTGGACAACGCAAATCAAAATAAAAACCCCGGATGGAAGAGATACCATTTACACTGTTCAGGAAGATTATTTTGTTGTAAAGCCGGTGATACAAATTCAGTCAGCGGCGCAGACCGGCTTGTATTTTAATTGTGGTAACAAAGTTGATATTATGATACCTGCTTTGGGTGCAGAATACAATCCGGAATTTAAAGCAACAGGTGCAACAATAAAATCAACTGGAACCAAAGGTCGTGTGTATATTGTTCCGAATACTGCAATCACAAAAATTGCTGTTTATAACAAAGGTCAATTTATAGGCGATGAGACGTTCAAAGTGAAAGCGATTCCTAAACCAACGATTGAAGTACGTGTGAATGGGCAGCCTGTAAATCTTAAAACAGGAGTAGCATCCTCACAGCTGAAATCTATTTCGATAAAAGCTGTTCCGAATGCGGAATTTGCAGCAAGTCAACCGGAAGATGCTACCTATAAAGTTGTTGAATGGGAAGTATATTTCGGAAGAGGCAAAAGGCCGGCTCAGGGTTTGCAGCCACAGAATCCACCACAGGAATTTTTAAATATGGGAGGGATATCTAATTCGTTACAAGATAAGGATATGATTATTGTGACACCGAAGAAGGTTATGCGCAAAACCTATCTGGGTAGCTGGGAAGAGGTTAAAGTATCTTCTATGCCGATTCTTATTCCAATAAATAATTAGCAAATAAAAACCTCTGGCTTTTGTCAGAGGTTTTTTATTTCTAAGAAATTAATGTAAACTCATGTATTGAAAAGCAGACCGACAACATGTTTTTTCGGCTTTTCATTTTCTTATGAAGCACATTCCTTTTTATACGATTAGTTATCAGAATCGGGAAATTGAAAATGAAGTTCACTCTTTTTATAAAGAACTTCATGAAGATGCCTGGTATATTTTAGGAAAGCGTGTTACACAATTCGAGCAGGAGTATGCTGCATGCCATGCTGTAAAACAGTGTATTGGTGTGGGTAATGGGCTTGATGCGCTGACTCTTTCTTTGCGGGCGTTGGGAATTGGAATCGGCGATGAAGTAATTGTGCCGGCAAATAGTTTTATTGCAACTTTACTAGCTGTTACACAAGTGGGTGCAACACCGGTGCTTGCCGAACCTGACTCTCGCACATTTAACATTACTGCAGCAACGATTCTCCCAAAAATTTCTTCCAGAACAAAAGCAATTATTCCCGTGCATCTCTATGGCTTGCCTTGTGAGATGAATGAAATTATTGACCTCGCAGAAAAACATGCTTTGCATATTATTGAAGATAATGCACAGGCACATGGAGCATCGTATAAAAATAAAAAAACCGGAAGTTTCGGAATTGTGAATGCCACGAGTTTTTATCCGGTGAAACCGTTGGGTGCGTATGGCGACGGCGGAGCTATAACAACAAATGACAATGCATTGGCCCGCAGCATTCGTTTGCTGGGCAATTATGGTTCGGAAGAAAAATATTATTATGAAACAACAGGTTTGAATTCGCGATTGGATGAAATACAGGCGGGTGTATTGTCGATAAAATTAAAACACCTCGATCGCTGGAACGAAGAACGGATTGCCGTTGCGGCGTTGTATTCCGATTTGTTAAAAGACGTGGAAGAAATTATTTTGCCTATTACACCTGATTTCTGTAAGCACATCTACCATCAGTTTGTTATACAAACAAAACAGCGTGATGGCTTAAAGGAATATTTATCCGAAAGGGGCATTCAAACAGGCATTCATTATCCGGTGCCGCCACATTTGCAGAAAGCCTACAATTTTTTAAATCTGAAAAAAGGGAATTTGCCTGTTACTGAAAAATTATCAGAAACGATTTTGAGTTTGCCTATTTATACCGGAATAAAGAAAGAAGATATAGAGTACGTGTGTGAAGCAATCAGAAATTATTACACAGGCAAATAAACCTCTTGTGATAATTGAATCGTCGGCATGTAAAAGTGCAAACGCTTAATCATTTTATTTCCGGTTGATAAAATTGCGTTTTTTTAGAAGTTATATTCCAGTATTGTAACATTTCAGCTCTATCAGAAGTATATGAACAGCTATCCGTATAACTCCATCCCATGATGGAGCAATTTCTTTCCAATGCTACACAGGATTCGTGGGAAGCTGCTATTTTTTTAAATGCTTGTTTTTCATTCCAGTTAGTTGCATTGGGTTCAGGTATTTTATCCGAATAAAAATAAAAGAAAGAAAACAGGCAAAGGTACGTAGCAAACAGAATTTGTTTTTTTCCTTTAAAATAATTCAGCAGCATAATACTTGATACTCCCCAGCAAAAATAAATGAGTATGAGTACGGGCATAATGGTATCTCTACGAATAATCAGCGGTCTGTATGTACGGTAGCCACCCATTGGAAGGAGCAGCATATATATAATTGAAAATATTGCCATAAAGAAAGCAATCTTAAAAAACAATTTTGATTGTATTTTTAAAAACCGCTCTACCAAAAACATATTTACAGTTAACGCGATCAAAACAAATAATAAGCCTGTGTTGATATTAAAAAAACAATCTATAACCCCTTTTGCTAACAAATAGTAACGGTCCATCAAAGACATTTGTGACCAAAAATTTTCGGAATTTTTTGTGCCAACGTAAATTGAATATAAGGAACACACCGACGTAATACTAAAAAACACAAGCAGTTCTCTATTTATTCGTTTAACAGAATTTATAGCGTTAGCAAGAAAAGGGCCATTGGTATCAGATGTATAGTTATTAAACCAGAGAACGAATAAACTTAATGGAAATAAAATTATTAATACGGGTGCCGGTAATGCACCAAAGAACACAAGAAAAATCATTAATATAAACCATAGAGGTTTCATCCAGAATTTAAATGCGGAACGTTGCTGCAATGCGGATTTATAAAAAGGAAATAAGAAAATTAACAGAACAGCAATAGGTAATGCATAGAACATGGCATACGTTATGCAAAAATCGATAATACCCATGTATTCGGAATAAACACCGAATCCCTGTAATAACGGACTTACCAAAACAGATCCCAATAATGCTTCACGCAGGTTGAAATTAAATAAGCTGCTTATATATAATCCCAACAAACCTACCAAAAGTATATGCATACCAAGCTTGGCAAGAGCAGCTGCAACATATACACTATTGATCGGATCCAGAACAGACTGCAGTAAAATCGGTACTGTTTTAAAATAGCACGAGAGTGTAGCATGTGCCGAAAAGCGATTTGTTGCTGGGTATGTTTCGTTATTAATAAAAGCCTGAAAGCCCAACGGATCATGTAATACCCGTTCATAGCTTCCGGTTGGCAAAACAATCGGCACCAGGTCACCATCAATAGGAGCTTTGTAATATTGGCAAAACGAATAACTAAAATCGGCCAGCAGAACAGCAATTAAAAAAATATAACTAAACAGAAGCTTTTGATTTGACATAATTATTAATTTAACTCTTTACTATATATAAAAATCAGCTCTTGTTAGCTACTATATCTTTCAGACACTCAACCCAGATATCGTTCGTATTTAAACTTTCTACCAATTGCCAGTCTTTTCCACCGTGTTCTTCAAACAGCAATTTATATTCTTCACCACCTTCAACTGTAGTTTCCAAACAATCGGCAATGAACGAAGGCGAAAAGAATAAAATACTTTTCTTTCCTGCTTTGCCCAGCTCTTCAATGTTGTGATCGGTGTAGGGTTTGATCCATGGCGTTTTACCCAAACGCGATTGGAACGAAACAGAATACGAGCCTTCAGCCAAACCTAATTCCTGTACCAGCAAACGTGTTGTTTCGTAACACTGTGCACGGTAGCAATATTCATTCCGTGTGCCATATACCTGACAGCATGTGCCCAATTTACATTGATCACCGATGGAAGCTTTCTTGATTTGTCTTTCGGGAATGCCGTGATACGAGAAAATAATATGATCCCAGCTTCTTGCATTCAAGTATTTGCGACCTATTTCTGCAAAAGCTTTTATGAATAAAGGGTGATCGAAGAATTTAGAAATTACTTCAATATGCGGTGTAACTTCCCATTTACCTATTACCCGTAACGCTTTTTCAACAGCAGATCCGGTAGAGGCAGATGCATATTGTGGAAATAAAGGAAGTACAATGACTTTGTTATAACCTTTGGCTTCCAGCTCTTTAGCTGCAGATTCGATGGATGGGTTCTGATAACGCATCCCCAATACAACTTTATATTCGTCGCCCAGCGCTTTTTGTAATAAATCCTTAATTGCAACACCGTGAAACATAAGCGGTGAACCTTTTTCGGTCCACAGTTTTTGATACTCATGCGCAGATTTTGGTGCACGAAAAGGAGCTATGATTAAGTTAATCAGCATCCAGCGGTTAAACCAAGGAATGTCGATCACTCTTCTGTCCATTAAAAACTCGCGCAGGTATTTGCGTACGTCGGGTGTATTTGGACTATCAGGTGTACCCAGATTAATCAGAAAGACAGCTGTTTTAGATTTTTTATTAGGCAATGCCATAGAAACATATTTAATTTGCAAACTTAACAAATAACGATTTTAAAAGGTACGATTTTAATCCGTAGATGGATTTAATTTTCGCAGAACCCGTTTTGGGAGGAAAACTTATAAAAGTAGTTATTTAATTATATGTAATAAACGAGTAACATGGAAAATAAAGTAGTTGCCCCGGCCGAAAATGGCCTGATGAAAAAAATCGTTTCGCACGCGAAAGAATATGGTTTTGTTTTTCCTTCATCAGAAATTTATGACGGGTTGCAGGCAGTATATGACTACGGACAAATGGGTGTTGAATTGAAAAACAACATCAAAACACTTTGGTATAAAGCGATGACGCAACTCAACGATAACATCGTTGGTATTGACGCATCTATCTTTATGCACCCATTAACCTGGAAAGCTTCCGGCCACATTGATGGTTTCAGCGATCCGATGATTGATAACAAAGATTCGAAGAAAAGATACAGAGCCGATGTTCTTGTAGAAGAACGCGCTGCACAAATGGAAGCTGCCGGTAAAAAAGAAGAAGCCGATGCATTGGTAAAAAAATTGGCTCGCTTGCTTGAAGCCGATGATTTAAAAGGCGTACAGGATCTGATCACGAATGAAAAAATTACATGTCCGGTAAGTGGTACATCAAACTGGACGGAAGTACGTCAGTTTAACCTGATGTTCTCTACACAAGTAGGTTCCGTAGCAGAAGACTCCAGTACAATTTATTTACGACCGGAAACAGCACAAGGTATTTTTGTAAACTTTTTAAATGTACAGAAATCGGGCCGTATGAAAATACCGTTTGGTATTGCGCAGATCGGTAAAGCTTTCCGTAACGAAATTGTTGCGCGTCAGTTTACTTTCCGTATGCGTGAGTTTGAACAAATGGAAATGCAGTTCTTTATTCGTCCGGGAACAGAAATGGAATGGTACGAAAAATGGAAGCAGGCACGTATGAACTGGCACAAGGCAATTGGTTTGCCGGCAGAAAAATTAAAATTCCACGATCACGAAAAGCTGGCGCATTATGCGAATGCAGCCGTTGATATTGAATTTGAATTCCCGTTTGGTTTCAAAGAAATGGAAGGAATCCATTCACGTACCGATTTTGATTTGGGTAACCACCAGGAATTATCAAAAAAGAAACAACAGTATTTTGATAACGATATCGATGAAACTACCGGAAAACCTTTCGGTAATTATGTTCCTTATGTAGTTGAAACTTCCGTTGGTGCAGACAGATGTTTCCTTGCTGTGTTGTGTAATGCATACACCGAAGAATCTTCCGGCGAAGGCGAAACATTGAAAGAGCGCGTGTACTTAAAATTGCACCCAACCTTGGCGCCGATCAAAGCTGCTATTCTTCCGATTACGAAGAAAGATGGCTTGCCGGAGAAAGCAATGGAAATTTATAATGAATTGAAATACGATATTAAGGTAACGTATGAAGATAAAGACTCGATCGGTAAACGCTATACACGCAACGATTTAATCGGAACACCATTCTGTATTGCAGTAGATCACCAGACATTGGAAGATAATACGGTTACGATTCGTCACAGAGATACGATGGAACAAGAAAGAGTTGCCATCAGTGAATTACGTCTGAAGATTCGTAAAGAAACAAGCTGGAGAACGATCTTAGAGAAAGTGTAATTCTTGATTGATAATTTTATAAAGAAAGGCTTGTCGAAGGACAGGCCTTTTTTGTTTTGTGGATAAATGGATGTTTGTAATTGTTTGGTTTTTTGGTGTAATGCAAGGATATTTGGTAAAACTGACTGTGAATCAAGTGGAATCGAAGTTTTGCATCATTTCCCTGATTTCAGGAAAATGATAGATTTAGCAAAAGGCGCTCAACGAGAAATAGAAGAGGTGTAAAACCTGAACAACTTCCGCCATCAGAAGATGTAAAGAAACTACAGCGTAAACTGGAAGGTGAGGAAAAGAAGATGTTGAAAGATACTAAGAATAAAAACAAATAAAATACAGTTTTTAAAACTTTCTAACTCCCTCGAATTCGATGGATTTAGAAAACAAAATGGAAGTGATTCATTACTTTTAAACTGGCAATAATAAACAAGAAAGGCCCATCCCACGATGAGCCTTTCCTGTTTTTATATCAAAGTGAAAATAGTTTACCCCGCAAACACCGGATAATCGGTATAGCCTTTTTCATCTGCTGTGTAGAACTGGTCCATATTTAGATTTTGGGAAAGCGCCTCGTCTTTTTTGAAACGTTCAACCAGATCGGGGTTATTGATAAACGGTCGGCCAATGGCTATTAAATTTGCCAGTCCGCTCTCTATCGTTGCCTCGGCTGTTTCTTTGTTGAACCCGCCACACATGATAATTGTTTTGCTGAAACTCGCACGGATTTTCTGTTTGATTTCAAGAGGTACTGCCGGTGCTCCCATAGCCGAATGATCTACAAGATGTATGTACGCTATACCTATATCGTTTAGTGCAAGAGATAAATATTCGTAGGTAACATCGATCTCCGGATAGTGTGGCATATCGCTCGCAACACCGTAAGGCGAAAGACGAATACCAACTTTCTCAATACCGATTGCATCTGCTACCGTTTCTACTACTTCAAGCACAAATTTGCAGCGGTTCTCAATACTGCCACCGTAAGCATCGGTACGCACATTACTTATCGGAGAAATAAACTGTTCGAGCAGATAACCGTTTGCGCCATGAAGTTCAACTCCATCAAAGCCCGCCTCGATTGCATTCGAAGCGGCACGAGCAAACTCTTCTTTTGTTTTTTCAAGGTCGTCAAAATTCATTGCTTTTGGTGTCGGGAAATCCTGCATCTGCAGAGAATCCGTCCACATTTGTCCGGCCGGCTTTACTGCCGATGGTGCAAGAATTTCTGCGCCGGCAGGCATATTGGCAATGTGGCTTATGCGGCCGGTGTGCATCAGCTGAATAAATATTCTGCCGCCTTTATCATGTACCGCTTTGGTAATTTTTTTCCAGCCTTCAACTTGCTCTTTACTGTAAATCCCGGGAATACGGGCATAACCCAAACCGTTTGGCGATGGAGATGTTCCCTCTGTAATGATCAACCCGGCATCGGCACGTTGTCCGTAATAAGTTGCCATTAAGTCGTTTGGAATATTTCCGATGGCCCTGCATCTGGTCATGGGTGCCATAACCACAGCATTTTTTAATATTATGGAGCCAAGCTTTGGAGCTGCTAATAATTTGTATTCTTTCATAGGTATTGGATTGAAAAGTGAGTTGTCTGTGATCTAAGCGTTAAAATGTATAAATAGTTCCGTAGCGGCGTTTATGTAAAAATTATCAAATCATTATGCATGTTGATTCCTCATCATTGTTTATATAAGAAACAAAATAATAGGAAGATATACAATCAATTTTTGATAGGAGTTCTCAAAATATTAGCGGAATAAACACTCAGGGTTTATTCCGAAAGTTAATTCGTTTAGTGAAAAGGTCCCAACGGTTAGTTCTGAAGTAAACTATATAAGCTCCGAGGTAAACTATATAAGCTCGGAACTAAACCAGATAAGTAAAAAGGTACTCCGGTTTACTTCGGAAGTCCGAAAGTTTACCTCCGAGGTAAACTATATAAGTTCGGAAGTAAACTATATAAGTTCGGAGGTCCGAGTAAGTAACGACGTCGAGGTTTTAAACCTCGACGTCGTTACCTATGTTTGCCAAAAGCTTCTTCCATTTTGCTGCGGTCAAATTCTTTTTCATTGTTTGCCAGAAAAATCGTTGCCACACTGTTTCCGATAAAATTGGTAATGGCACGGGCTTCCGACATAAAACGGTCTACTGCCAGTAAGAGTGCCAACCCTTCTACCGGAATAACTTTCACCGCTGTTAAGGTAGAGGCCAGTACAATGAAACCGCTTCCTGTTACACCTGCTGCTCCTTTGGAAGTAATCATAAGTATACCAATGATGGAAAAAATCTGGGTGAGATCGAGCTGTACGTGAAAGACCTGTGCCAGAAATAATACCGACATAGAAAGGTAAATGGTAGTCCCATCGAGGTTGAAGGAATAACCCGCTGGTACTACCAAACCTACAACCGGCTTGGAACAGCCCATGCGTTCGAGTTTTTCCATCAACGAGGGCAGAGCTGCTTCTGAAGAAGAGGTGCCAAGCACAATCAGTAATTCTTCGCGTATGTATTTTAAAAACAACCAGAGTCGGATTTTGTAATACCATAAAATCAAACCCAGTACAACAAAAATAAATAATGCCATTGTGGTATACACTGTCAGCATCAGTTTGCCCAAGGGTAATAACGTTGAGAGTCCGTATTTTGAAATAGTAAAAGCCATACCACCAAATGCACCTATGGGCGCAAGCAGCATTACATAATGTAAGGCTCTAAATAACTTTTTGGAAACAGGCTGCAGCCAATCAATAATCTGTTTGCGGTTGTGAAATTTGCTTAATGCTATTCCGGCTATAATTGCAATCAGTACAACCTGCAAGGTTACATTGTCTTTTAAAAAGTGCAGCCAGCTAAAATTTTCTGCGCGCTTGGTATAGGTACTGATATCTCCGGCAGTTACAGCAGATGCGACAACACCTGCACCCGGTTGTATGATCCAGGCTGCACCAATACCTATTAGCAAAGCAAAGGTTGTAACAATTTCAAAATACAACAATGCCTTTGCACCAACTTTCCCCGCTTTCTTCAGATCACTCATAGAAGCAATGCCGAGTGTAATGGTAAAAAAGATGATGGGATTGATAAAAATTTTTATGATAGAAATGAATGTGCTGCTGAGAAATTCTGCAAGTGTTGTTTTTATTTCTATATCGGTAATGAAAAGATTTAATTTTATAGGCTTCTCTAAAATCGGCATCAATGCCCAGGTTGGATAAAAATGCCCGATCCATACACCCAGTATAATTGCGGTAAGTACCCAGAAAGTAAGATTAGAAAAAAGGTTTTTCATGGTAAGAATGAAAAAGGATTAAAATAAACGTCAACGAGGTTTTAAACCTCGTTGACGTTTATGATTACTCGTCCGTAGAAACCACTTCCTCAATCTCCTCTAATTTCTTTGCGGTAAATGCACCGTATGTTATGTAGGAGATAATTCCTTTTTCATCTAACACAAAGAAATACGGTTCGTCGTTTTCTGTGATGTTTAGTGTTTTTTTGTATGAAGCAAACTCACCAATGTAGGTTAGTACATAAGGTTTTAATTCTTTCTGTGTTTGCGCATTAATGTTTTTGAAAATATCATCACCTGCAATTTTGTTTGCTCCTGTAATCACGGCAATGAAATACGTGTTTACATTATAAGTCTGTTCGGCAAAAATGGTTTTCTTTTTTTGAATGAACGTTTGAAATGCAGGTTCGTACCAGGTCTTCAAACTCTCTTCTGCTTTTTTAGAAAATGCAATACCAATGATGGTATATTTCCCTTTTACACTATCGGGAACAGGAAATGCCTGTTCGTTTAATTTTTTGCAGGGCAGGTTTGGGAATGGTTTTCCCATTTGTGCAAAAGCAACACTTACCGACAGAACGGTTATAAAAAAAGATGCAAGTATATTTTTCATACGGTTATTATTTAATACTCTTTACTAACGTTTCAATGCAGTAATCTATTTCTTCTTTGGTATTATTTCTTCCGAAAGAAAAACGCACATAGCCCCAATCGTCTTTTGCCCCAATGGCTTCTAATACGTGCGAACCAATGTTGGTGCCGCTGGTACAAGCACTTCCGGCAGAAGCAGAGATCTTTGCAATGTCCAGGTTCATCACCAGCATTTCATTTTTTTCTGAAGGCGGTAAGCTTACATTCAATACATGCATCAGACTTTTGTCTATATCGGCCGATTCTCCGTTAAATAATAAACCTGGAATTTTTTTATTCAATTCGTCGATCATGTATTTTTTTAAACCTGTAATATATGTGCGATCAGCCTGCATGCGTTCGTAGGAAAGCTCTAAGGCTTTTGCCATACCAACAATTGCTGCAGTATTTTCGGTACCGCCGCGCATGTTACGTTCCTGTGCGCCGCCGTGCATATAAGGATAAATCGTAGAACCGGATTTTAGATACAACAAACCGATGCCTTTTGGTCCGTGAAATTTATGTGCCGAACCGGCAATAAAATCGATAGGCAGCGAATATAAATGTAAGGGATAATGCCCGATCGTCTGTACCGTGTCGCTATGAAAGAAAGCGTTATACTGCTTACATAATTCTCCGGTTTTATTCAGATCCAGTATATTTCCGATCTCATTATTTCCGTGCATTAAACTTACCAATGCATTCGGATATGCTTTGAGCAAGGATTCTACATGAGTAAAATCAATCACTCCTTTTTCGTTCACGTCGACATAATGCACCGTTACCCGATGCAGTTTTTCCAGATACTGAACGGTATGCAGTACCGCATGGTGTTCCAGGCGGCTGGTGATAATGTGTTTGATGTTGTGCTTTTCTACTGAACCGATGATGGCCGTGTTATCCGCCTCTGTTCCGCCGGAAGTAAAAAAAATTTCTGCAGCAGTTGTATTCAGCAGATCGGCAATTTTTTTACGTGCAATTTCAATGGCCGACCGCGTTTCGCGGCCGTGACCATGTATGGAAGAAGCGTTGCCGAAGTGCTCTGTTAAATAAGGCATCATGGCTTCCAGAACCTGTGGATCCAGAGCCGTTGTTGCTGCATTATCTAAGTAAACACGCATGTGTATCAAGTACCTCTTTTATGTCGCTGATTATTTTATGTGCCAGATTATCGGCAGTAGCATGTGTATCAGATTCTGCATAAATACGAATGATCGGTTCGGTATTCGATTTACGTAAATGCACCCAGCCGGCATCGAAATCAAAACGCACCCCATCGACTGTTATCATCGGTGTTTTTGCATAATGTTCTTTGATCTTCTCAATGATGCAATCCACATCAATATCATTCGTCATTTCAATTTTATTTTTTGAAATAACGTAGTTCGGATAACTTGCACGCATCATGGAAATAGATTTTCCATATTTTGCCAAGTGAGATAAGAACAAGGCAATACCAACTAAAGCGTCTCTGCCGTAGTGCAATTCCGGATAAATAACACCGCCGTTGCCTTCACCGCCGATCACAGCTTTATTTTTTTTCATGGCAGTAACCACGTTTACTTCGCCAACAGCAGAAGCAACATATTGTTTCCCGTGTTTTTCGGTTACATCTTTTAATGCTTTCGTAGAAGAAAGATTTGAAACCGTATTGCCCGGTGTATGTTTCAAAACATAATCAGCAATGGCCACCAGGGTATATTCTTCACCAAACATGCTGCCGTCTTCGTTAATGAAACACAAGCGGTCAACATCCGGATCAACAACAATACCCAAATCATAATGTCCTTTTTCTATTTCGTTGGAAATAAAAGAAAGATTCTCTGCCAGAGGTTCCGGGTTGTGCGGGAAATGTCCGTCAGGTTCACAATAAAATTCAGAAACATGTTGTACACCCAATGCCTTAAGTAAGAGCGGCAATGCAATACCACCGGTAGAGTTTACACAATCAATAGCGATATTGAAATTTTTCTTTCTGATTGCTTCAATATCAACCAAAGGTAATTTTAAAATAGCATCAATGTGTTTTTGTATGTAGCTGTCGTCTTTGCGGTAAGCACCAAAATGTTTTACATCAACGAAGTTTATATTTTCTTTTTTTGCCAGAACAAGAATTTTTTTACCGTCGCGTTCAGAAACAAATTCTCCGTTTGCATTCAGCAATTTCAATGCGTTCCATTGACCTGGATTGTGGCTGGCAGTAATGATGATACCACCGGCTGCTTTTTCCCATACCACAGCCATTTCAACCGTTGGTGTAGTAGATAAACCCAAATCAACAACATCAAACCCTAAGCAGCGTAATGTTTCGGTAACAATGGATGAAACCCATGGCCCGGATAAACGTGCATCGCGTCCGATAACAATGGTATTGCTTTCAGAAGCTGTTCTTGCCCAAGTGCCATAAGCAGCAGCAAATTTTGCTACATCAATGGGTGTAAGCGAATCTCCTGGTTTTCCGCCGATTGTTCCGCGTATTCCCGAAATAGATTTAATTAAAGTCACTGTTAAAGAGTTTTGTTTGCAACCAAATTTACAAAAAGAATGCATTACAATCTTTTCTTTTAAAAATTATACAAACAAATATTTTATCAACAAGCCCGTAAAATATCTGATAGAAAACGCACATAAGAGCTAGGAATATGGATATTTGTTTACCTAAACGTCTTTTTGTTATGAATTCAAGAGAACAGCAATTAAAAGCATTTGATAGATTGTTAACGATCATGGACGAGTTAAGAGAGCAATGTCCTTGGGATAAGAAACAAACCATTGAAAGCCTGCGCTATTTGACGATTGAAGAAACGTTTGAATTGTCGGATGCCATTGTTGACAAGAACATGGATGAGATCAAGAAAGAATTAGGTGATATTATGCTGCATTTGGTTTTTTATGCGCGTATCGCATCAGAAACAAATGATTTTGATATTGGTGATGTATTGAATACCCTGTCGGAAAAAATGATCCGCCGACATCCGCATATATATAGTGATGTGAAAGTAGAAGACGAAGCAGAGGTCAAGCGGAATTGGGAGCAGATTAAGATGACAGAAAAACCCAAAGAAGAATCGATTTTAAGTGGTGTTCCCAAATCGTTACCGGCAATGATAAAGGCAACGAGAATACAGGAGAAGGCAAGAGGAGCAGGATTTGATTGGGAAGAAAAGAAGCAGGTCTGGGAAAAGGTTGAAGAAGAACTTGCAGAATTTAAGCAGGAATTTAATATAGAAGACGATAAAAAAATTGATGCATTTAAAGCCGAAGGTGAACTAGGCGATTTATTTTTCTCCCTTATCAATTACGCCAGATTTTTAAACATCAATCCCGAAGATGCACTGGAACGTACCAACAAAAAATTCATTCACCGGTTTCAATATCTCGAAACAGAATCCAAAAAAGATGGCAAACAATTAAATACCATGAGCCTGGCAGAAATGGATGAATACTGGAACAGAGCGAAAAAAGCGTAAGGCTTAAAGCGGAACGCTTAACGCTAAAAGCTTTTTCGTTCTATTAAATTAAAAAGAGTATAATTTATATATTTTTTGAAATGCTGATAGTGTTGTCGGGTTGCAGTATAAGAAACGATAGCCTTAGGCTTTAAGCTTTTCGCATTAACCGTTCAGCTTAAACAAACATGTTCAGCACCATTCCCAGAATCACCAATCCCACACCCACAGAGGATTTCCAGCCGATGAATTCTCCAAAAAATGTAATGCCGTATACAAAGGAAAGTACAATGCCTAAATAATACACATAGGAAATATTTTTAACCTCTTCGTGTTTATATGCTTTGGTAAGAAACAATTGTCCGACGTGAGTTGTTATGCCGATCAATATTAAAAACAACCATTCGCGGCTATCCGGTGTTTTCCATTGCATGAAAGCAAACGGCAACATAAACGGAATGGTGATGAATGGAAAATAAAACATGATCACGGAAGTGTCATCGGTGTCGCGTAATTTGCGGACAACAAAATGTGCTGTTGCAGTGAAGAATGCTGCCAGTAGACCAAGTACAATGCCTGTTGTATTTACTTCTTTATCCAGACCTTTTATTAAAAGTACACCACAAAACGAAATACCAAAGAACAGCCATTTTAAGGAAGGGATCTTTTCTTTCAGAAATAAGAATGCTAAGAATAAGGTAAAGAAAGGAACCAGATTGCCGATTGTTACAGCGGTGCCCAACGGCAGTAGCTGTATGGAATAAAAAAAGCAGATAAGTGAAAGCATGCCTACTAATCCGCGTAAGATCAGAAAAGTTTTATTGTTTCCCCAAACAGAAACCTTGGCTTGTTTAATGGCTATGTAACAGAAAACAATTGAAAAAACAGAGCGTAGTAAAATTGTTTGTGTAACGGGAATATTTGGTATTGCTTTCACACACAAATGCATGAGTGAAAACGATACGATAGAAAGCAGCATGTAACGGATACCAAGCGTCATAGATAAGTTGACAGTGGTTAGAATTTTACCGCAAGGTGCGCAAAGTTTTTTCGCAAAGAACGCAAATATTATAAGATATTATTTGTTGATGGCGATTTTAATAAATGAGAATACTAGCGGCCTTTGCGTTTTCTCTTTGCGCTCATTGCGGTAAAAAACGTGCGAAGCACTATTTCTCTTCTCCCACATATCTTTCCCATTTATCCAAAACCGCCTGCATATCTTCCGGCAACTCGCTATCAAACTGCATGTATTGTTTTGTGGTTGGATGTATAAAGCCCAGTGTTTTTGCGTGAAGTGCCTGACGCGGCAGCAATGCGAAACAGTTTTCTACAAATTGTTTGTACTTGCCTGTCACCGTTCCTTTTACAACAGAATCGCCGCCGTAGGTCATATCGTTGAATAACGAATGCCCTATTGATTTCATGTGCGCGCGAATCTGGTGTGTACGTCCTGTTTCCAGATTACACTGAATTAATGCTACATAATGATACGCATTCAGCACTTTATAATGTGTAATGGCAAGCTTGCCGTCTTCTTCATTTTCATAGGTCGTCATAATCTTGCGATCTTTTGTGCTGCGACCTAAATAATTTTTCACTGTACCGTTTCGAGGGTCAGGAACTCCCCAGCAGATTGCGTAATAGGTGCGTTCTATGCTGTGGTCCGAAAACTGTTTTGCCATAAAGGTCATGGCATAATCTGTTTTTGCAATTACCAGTAACCCGGAAGTGTCTTTATCGATACGGTGTACCAATCCCGGACGGATAACACCGTTAACGTGTGTCGGAAGATTTTCGAAATGAAAAGCCAAAGCATTTACCAATGTTCCGGTCCAGTTGCCGTGTGCCGGATGCACCACCATACCCGGTTTCTTATTTACAATCAGAATCTGATCGTCTTCATATACGATATTCAGCGGAATGTCTTCCGGGATCAATACATCTTCTCTGGGTGGATGCGGCAGCGAAATAGTAATAATATCGCCGGGTTTAACTTTATAACTTGCCTTGGTTGATTTATCGTTTACCTTAACCGATTCGGTTTCAATAGCATATTGTATACGTGAACGTGTTGCGTATTGTATACGCGACATTAAAAATTTATCAATGCGTATAGCCGACTGACCGGGATCACAAACTACACGGTGGTGTTCAAATAATTCGTCTTCGGCCAGACCGTCTGCTAATTCTTCCGATAATTCATCTTCTGCCATAAATGCAAAGATAAGGAAAGCCTTTGGTTAAACGAACTGTTTAGGTTTTGAAAGAGTAGATGGGTAAGAGTCAGCAAATTCCAAATTATAAAAAACAAATTCCAAACAGCATGAAAACCACTATCAAGCGTACGTGTTTTGTTTTCTATCTTAAATGGAGTTCATAAGCCTATTTTATAAAGATTGTAGAGTAGTTTGTAATTTGTTTTTTATAATTTGGAATTTATACACGAATCTATGCAATCACACAGCCCTCTTGAACTTATACAGCTAAAACTTCTTGAAGAGGCCGACGTTCAGTTGTATCTGAAGCGCGATGATCTGATTCACCCTTTGTATGGCGGAAATAAAATCCGGAAGCTGAAATACAATGTGCAGGAATGTTTGCGGCAAGGCAAGTCGGCTTTGCTTACCTGCGGTGGTGCCTATTCCAATCACATCATTGCAACAGCAGCTTATGGAAAAGAATTCGAGTTAAAAACAAAAGCCATTATCCGCGGAGATGAATTGCTGATTGATAATCCTACTTTAAAAGATGCGGCTGGTTTGGGAATGGAATTTGTTTTCGTATCACGGGAAATGTATCGAAAGATTCGTGAAACGCCGGAGCTTGCTTATGAATTGAGTCATTCAGATACAAATGATTTTTATTTTATTCCTGAAGGCGGAACAAACCAATTTTCGATTCGTGGAGTTGCTGAGTTGGTAGATGAAATAGAAGTTCCGTTTGATTATATCGCCACGCCTTGTGGAACGGGCGGCACCTTTGCAGGATTGATGCAGGGAATAAAAAACAGACCGGCGAAATTATTGGTTTTTTCAGCCTTGAAAAACGGGGCATATATTATTGATGAGGTGGCAGCATTGTTGAAAGAAGATTTTGACGCCGGTAAGGTAGAGCTGTTCACTTCTGATTATATTTTTGGCGGCTATGGAAAGATGAAACCGGAGCTGATGGATTTTGTAAATAGTTTTAAAGAACAAACAGGTATTCTATTAGACCCGATCTACAATGGCAAAATGATGTTTGGTTTACTGGATAGAATCTCAACCGGGTATTTTAAAAAAGGCTCCGTGATTGTTGCGCTTCACACGGGTGGCGTGCAGGCATGGAGAGGGTTTGAAGGCGAGGCGTTAAAGCTTTAACGCGAAAAGCTTGTGGAACGATTTACACTTTACACTTTTTACTTTACACTTCTTCTCAAAACTTTCTATATTTACATACTATACTCATAACCAAATACTATGTCTCAATTATCAGCTGCATCTGTTTCTTCTTATGTAGAACAAAATAAAGATCGCTTTATACATGAATTGTGTGATTGGCTTAAGATACCGTCTGTAAGTGCGGATAAGAAATTCAAACCTGATGTATTGCGTGCAGCAGAATTTGCGAAAGAACAATTTTTAAAAGCCGGTGCAGATAAAGCAGAGTTATGTGAAACGGGTGGTAATCCGGTTGTGTATGCTGAGAAAATAGTTGACGCATCCAAGCCAACCATTTTAGTATACGGCCATTACGATGTGCAGCCAGCTGATCCGTATGAATTATGGACTTCCCCTCCCTTCGAACCTGTTATTAAAGACGGCAACATTTATGCCCGCGGTGCCTGCGATGATAAAGGACAAGTATACATGCACATCAAAGCGTTAGAAATTCTAACGGCTATGAAGGAATTGCCTTGCAACATAAAATTTATGATTGAAGGCGAAGAAGAAGTCGGTTCTGATAATCTTGGTCCTTTTCTGGAAAAGAACAAAGAAAAATTGAAAGCAGATGTTATTCTTGTTTCTGATACGGCAATATTTTCTGTTGATACACCATCTATTACAATAGGCTTAAGAGGTTTAAGTTATCTGGAAGTAAAAGTTACCGGTCCGAACAGAGACTTGCACTCCGGTGTTTATGGCGGTGCAGTTGCAAACCCGATCAACATTTTGTGTGAGATGATTGCCGGAATGAAAGATGAAAACAATCATATTACCATTCCCGGTTTTTATGGAGATGTACTGGAATTGAGCGAAGAAGATCGTAAGGCATTGAACAGTGCGCCGTTCAATTTAGATAATTATAAAAAAGCATTAGACATTGCAGATGTTGAAGGCGAAAAAGGATTTACAACATTAGAATGCACATCTATCCGTCCTACGTTAGATGTAAACGGAATCTGGGGCGGCTATATTGGTGAAGGAGCGAAGACCGTTTTACCTTCTGTTGCTCAGGCAAAAATATCCATGCGCCTGGTGCCAAATCAAACACCGGATAAGATCACGAAATTATTTACCGACTATTTTAAAAGTGTTGCTCCGGCCTCTGTAAAAGTAGAAGTGATTCCGCATCACGGCGGCGAACCGGCAATTACACCAACCGACAGTGCCGGGTATAAAGCAGCAGAAGCAGCATTTGCCGAAGCTTGGAACAAAAAGCCCATACCGATGCGCGAAGGTGGTAGTATTCCCATTGTTGCGTTGTTTGAAAGAGTGTTAGGTTTAAAAACGGTGTTGATGGGCTTTGGCCTGGATTCAGATGCCATCCATTCGCCAAACGAACATTATAAAATCTTTAATTACCTGAAGGGTATTGAAACGATTGTGTTGTTTCACAAGTACTTTGGAAAGAAGGATTAGGATTTATTGTTATTTGGAATTTCATTCGTCTTTGTCAGGTTTGAAATACCTTTACGACCAATCTGTCGTTAGAAACTTTATAGCAGCGGATTTTGTATAGTATTGAATATGAAACGAATTATAGTATTTGTCTTTTGTTTAGTGTCCTTTGTAACGCAGGCACAAGATCCTGTTAAATGGTCCTTTACATTGTCTTCACAGGAAATCCATGTAGGTGATACAATTGAAGTGGTGGCAAAGGCCGCAATCATACCCGATTGGTATTTGTATTCAAACGACTTTGATCCGAATCTTGGTCCCACCATTACGGAATTTAAATTTGCGGCTGATCAGGGATATCAATTGCTTGGCAAACCAAAAGCCATTAAGCCCAAGAAAAAATTTGATCCGATCTGGGAAGGCGATGTAACCTATTTCACAGAACATGGAGAATTCAGACAAAAAGTTATTATCCTGAATAATACACCTAAAATTTCTTTCTCTGTAAATTTTCAGACTTGTACCGAAGGAAAATGCATTCCGGGTGAAGAAGAATATACGTTTTCAGGGTTAACAATTTTGCCTGCTAAAAAGAAGACTGTTAATACAACAACAGTAGAAAAACCCGATACCACCGAAGAATCTGCAGCAACAGTTGAAAAATCTTCCTTACAAAAATTAGAAGCAGATAAAGCGAAACTCATTCAACGCGACAAGAACGGAAATGATGTGAGTGTAGATTATTTGAAACGTTTCGTTAATAAATACGGTAAATAATGAGAGCCATTATAGTAATACTAATCACTGCATTCGTTACAACTTTCCATGTACAGGCAGAAAAGGAAGTTACGCTGCCGGCATCTGAAATGCAAAAGCTGGCGAAGCATATTGATAATCTCGTTAAAAGAGACAGCATCAACGAAGAAATTATTAAACAATTAAAAGATAGTTTAATACAAGCAAGCAATTCCACTTCTGCGATTCCGAAAGCACATGCAGCAGCTAAAGCTTCTAACGTTGAGATTACATTAAAAGACCGTGGAAATATAAATGAAGATACGTCTTTATTGCTTTTTGCAATCTTTGCTTTGATAGCAGGATTTTTAACTATTATAACACCCTGCGTGTTTCCGATGGTACCTATGACGGTTTCTTTCTTTTTGAACACATCAAGCTCTAAAAAAGAATCTGTTCGTAAAGCAATTATATATGGCTTATCTATTGTTTCGATTTATACATTAATCGGGGTTGTGCTTGCAGCCACAATCGGAAAAGATTTTGGACATTTTATAAGTACGCATTGGGCTCCCAATCTATTATTCACACTCATTTTTGTTGTATTCGCACTCTCCTTTTTTGGTTTATTTGAAATAACGTTGCCAAACAAATTTATTAATAAGGTTGATAAGCAATCGGATAAGGGTGGTTACATCGGCATCTTCTTTATGGCCTTTACAATTGTATTGGTATCGTTCTCTTGTACCGGCCCAATTGTAAGTACAATTTTATTATCTGCTGCCGGAGGTGAAATTATAAAACCTGTTGTTGGTATGCTTGCTTATTCTTCGGCCTTTGCTTTACCATTTACATTATTTGCACTGTTTCCTAATTGGCTGAAATCATTACCAAAATCAGGCGGCTGGTTAAATACTGTTAAAGTAAGTTTAGGATTTATTGAATTGGGCCTTGCATTAAAATTCTTGAGTCTTGCCGATCAGGTAGAACACTGGAACATATTAAACAGAAACACATTTCTGCTGCTCTGGGTCTTGATCCTCTTTTCTTTAGGCATGTATTTATTGGGCGTAATTAAACTTAGTGAGCACGACAAAGGTAGTATTGGATGGATTAGAAAATCACTGGCAGTTTTAAGCATTATTTCTGCTATATATCTGGGAATAGGTATTGCCGGGAATCCTTTAAAGCAACTCTCCGGTTATCTGCCTCCGCTTGAAGACTATACAACAGATACGGATAAAATTTGCGGAATACCTAAGTATGCAGACTTTTTACATTTGCCGTTGGGTCTGCAAGGATATTTTGATTATAAGGAAGCGGTAGCTTGCGCCAAGCAGCAAAACAAACCACTTTTTATAGACTTTACAGGTCATGGTTGTGTGAACTGCAGAGAAGTGGAACGTAATGTATGGGCCGATTCTTCGGTTCTCAAACGCTTAAGAGAAGACTTTGTTATCGTATCCTTATACACGGATGATAGAACGGAATTGCCTGAAGACCAATGGTACACATCAAAATTAGATAATAAAATAAAAAAGAACATCGGAGCTCAAAACAATGATTTTCAAGAAAGCAGATTTAAGTATCAAGGCCAGCCGCTATATATAATCCTGGATCCGAATACTGAAAAAGAGTTGACACGACCGGTAACATACGAACGGAATATAGACACCTATGTTGATTTCCTGAAAGAAGGAAAGTCTAATTATGAGAAGTTGTATGAATAGTTTTTGACTGCAAAGACGCAAAAGCAATTTATCCATATTATGAAAGGCCCGATTAGTCGGGCCTTTTTGGTTTATTACCATTCATATTTAATTAAGGAATATAAACCGTTAAAACGGTTGGCGACAATGGGAATTTTCTACCCATGGTTAAAACCATGGGCTGGATTTCGCTTTGAAAAAGATGCCAGAATGCTTCAATGGCAATTAGCAAATTCAATAAAACTAAAAATCTGGCTGGCTTACTCAACAGATTAGAAAAACTCTATCAAAATTACTTTTTACGATTTCCAGCATTTAATTATATTGCATTGTCATCTGATTATGAATTCATTTGACTAATTATAATTGGTATGTCTAGAGTTAAGTCAAAAAGCTTATTTGAATTGATCCATTCCTTAAGTCCGAATGAAAAAAGGCATTTTAAGATCATTCATTCCGGGACGGGAAACCCCGACGACAAGAAAATGCTGCTGCTGTTTGATTATTTGAACAAACAGAAGACATTTAACGAAGAGCGGGTGTCGGAAGTGATCCCATCTATTAAGGTTTCGCAGCTATCAAATCTGAAAGCTTACCTCTATGAAAAGGTGCTGCTTTCATTGCGCCAATATAATTTGCCTAAAATATTAGATCTGCAGATTCGCGAACAAATTGATTTCGCTCAGCTGTTATTTGAACGTCGGCTATATCAGCAAGGCAAGTCCTGTTTGAAAAAAGCCCGTCGGCTTTCTCAGGTACACGAAAATCTGGAGCTTACTCTTGAAATCATCAAACTTGAAAAAAGTATTTTGATGCTTACCATCGACGAGGATATCGAAAAAACCGTCGACACCATCATTCATGATGTGCGCAAAATCAATTCTCAGATTCACAACATCAATATGTTTTCGAATTTGAGCATCAAATTAAACTCCTATTATACCCGTATCGGATTCATTCGCGATGAAGAAGACTCGGTTCGTGTAAAAGAATATTTTATCAGTAATTTGCCTGATTATAAGGAAGAAGAGCTATCACACGGAGAAAAAGTTACCTTATATCTTTTATACATTGGTTATTATTATTTTTTACAAGATTTTTCTAATGGATACCTGTATGCCAATAGGTTAGTACATTTGTATGAAGAAAATCCGGACAGGGTTAAATTTGCTCCTGAAAATTATGTTAAAGCACTGAACAACTTAATGATAGCACAATTTAAGTTGAATTACTTCAACGAGTTCGTTTTGACCAAACATAAGCTGATTAACTTTACAAATGATAGTACAGTATATTTTAATGAACGATTGAAAACCAGTTTATTAAAGTATTATTTTATTCACGAATTGAACCTTTTCTTCCTTACAGGGGAGTTTAATGCGGGTGTAAAGAAGCTGTTTGTAGACCGAAAAGAAGACATAGACGACTTATTGAAAAAACTCGATCCGCACTCTGCCCTGATCTTAATGTACAAGATTGCCTGTTTGTATTTTGGTGCGGGTTTATACAACCACTGTTTGAGGTGGCTGAACCGGATCATCAACATTCCGAATGTAGATATCCGGGAAGATATTCATTGCTTTGCCCGGATCATAAATCTGATTTGCCATTACGAGCTCGGCAATTTTGATGTAATCAAATACTATATTATTTCCACCTATCGCTTTTTGTGGAAGCGGGACGATTTACGAATGTTTCAGAAATATATCCTGAAATTCTTAAAAGACTTAAACAACGATGTTGATGTGAACGAATTGGTTGCCAGATTCAGCACCTTAAAAAATCAGTTGGTCCCGATTGAAAACAGTGCGTATGAAAAAAGAGCCTTTATTTATTTCGACATTATTTCCTGGCTTGAAAGTAAAATTGAAAGTAAGACGGTGCAGGAAGTGATTATGAACAAAGCAAAAGCTAAAGGGTTTTACTTAGATGCCGAGGAATTATAATTGATCGAAAAAGGATTCTTCATCTTCGCTTAAGTTTAAGTGAGCAGGTTTTGCAATTAAACCTTTATCCAGCACTGCACCTGTAATAATTGAACGTCCGTAACTTTCTAATGCGGTTAAAGCAGGAACGATACCCAATGCTTTTTCGGTTAATTTATAATCGATTTTTGGAGGGTTACCTTCTGTAACAATCCGTTCAATAAAGCTTTCTTCTTCTAATTCCTTTAGCTGAAGACTTAACATTCTATCTGTAATAGAGGGGATGTTTTTTCTTAGGTCAGAAAATCTAAGAGGCTTATCAATCAAGTTCCAAATGATAATAAATTTCCATTTACCATAAAGCACTTCATTCAAAAGCTCTAATCCTGATTTAAACCATTTATTGTTATATTTTATATCACTCATATTAAGAGTTTATTAAAGTATTTTATATAAATATAAAAAGAATAGCTAATGGATAAAATTTATTGAAGCTAAAAATAAAAAAACCTGTACATAAGATGCACAGGTTTTGGGGAAGGAAATTAATTTGATTAAAATTTAATAGCTGTTTGGAGATACAACAATGTACTGACCAGCTAAAATCATAAACGCTGAAACAACGATTACAGCAGTAAACATTACTTCTTTTGATTTGATAATTGCTCCGTTTGAATCTCTCATTGTATTACGGTTTGAAAGCATGTAACCACTGAAATTGCCTGCAATGAAACCTACAACGATTAGTATTGTACCAAGTGCGCCCATAGTATATAACTGTTTATAATAATAATCTGTTAAAAGTGTTGATGGTCTGCAACAACCTACCCTACACCAATGTGAGCAAAAATAACAGATACAAATCAATTACACCACTTTTTTCTGAAATATAAATTTTAAAAACAGGTAAAGAGCATAAAATTTTAGCGATTAACTATTCTATAACTGGTATTTTATCTGTGCAATCACACATTAATTAAGTAAATTTGGCTACTTAACTTAAAAAATTATTTCTTGTGAGGAAGCTTGTTACGGTACTTTCATTATTCTTTGTAACTCTTTTAGTATCATTTGGTCAGTTTAAAAGACAGCGCGAATATTCGGGTTTTTTTGATACCTACTACTTCAGAGGTCCTATTACATTTACACTTGGCGGTGGCATGACTACTTACAGAGGTGACCTAACAAACGGCTTAGGTTTAAAGGGTTTAAGTTATGGGTTTTCTGTTGGGGCAAATTATAAACTCTGGCCTCACACCGTTTTTGGTGCCGAATTTTCTTATGTAAATCTAAAATCTACAGATTTTAACCAAACCCGTGATATATCTTTCGGTGCAACAGGCTATGAGCTTCAGGCTTATGGAAGACTGTATTTCATAGATGAAATTATTCGCGTTGCCCCGGACAGAAGAAAAGAATCTCAATATGCCTTTTGCAAACCATATCTGCATTTGGGTGTAGGTGCCATGATGTTTCAATCAACGGCACAATACAATAATACTTCTTCACAATATTTCGGACAGCCGGTTTCAAGCAGTGGTAATTTTGCAGTCGTTCTACCTGTTGGGTTGGGTCTGCAATTTACGGTTACACAAAGAAGTTCAATTTGTGCAGAATACATTTATAGATTCACAACAACAGATTACCTGGACAATGTAACCTATCCGGGATCTAAAAATGATGGATATGGAATTCTTCAGGTGAAATTCCAGTTTGCACCTACAGCACCAAAAAAGAAAAAGAAACTTTCTTTACCGCCACCTGCAAAGTATGATGGTGCTAAGGGTACAGAAACCTGGAAGACTAAAAAACAACAGGAACAGCAAAACAAACCTCGACCGCAGGAATATGAAATTCCGGAAAGCAACACGCAAGACGGACAGGGAACAGAAGAGGGAACGCAGGATGGAACACAGCAGGAGCAGGTAACAGATGAAAATCAGGTTACACCTCAGGAGACAACTCCTACAGAAGAACAAAATACGGGACAATAGTCTAACAATATTCGGATTAAAAAAATACTATTTAATTAATTATCTAAATGAAAGAAGTAATTGAAATCATTGCTTTAATACCGTGGTGGGCATACGCCATATTATTACTTGTCTTCATCGCAATCAAAGATGTTTTCTTTAACAAGCGTCATACTATAAAACACAATTTCCCGGTTGTTGGCCACTTTAGATATTTATTGGAAAAAATTGGTCCCGAACTTCGTCAATATATTGTTGCAAACAACCGCGAAGAGTTGCCATTCAACAGAAGACAACGCGGCTGGATCTATGCATCTGCCAAACAGGAAAACAACTACCAGGGTTTTGGAACAGATCAGGATCAAAACAGTCCGGGTTTTATTTTTATAAAACCATCCATGTTTTCGTATGCCGTAAAAGAAGGGCATCCTAATAAAACAAAACCCGATTTTGTGCCCTGCGCAAAAGTAATGGGTGCTTATAATAAAAGAAGAAGACCGTACAGACCATATTCTATCGTTAATATATCGGGCATGAGCTATGGTTCATTGTCTGCCAAGGCTGTAGAATCTTTAAATAAGGGAGCGTTGAAAGCGGGAAGTTATCAAAACACCGGAGAAGGCTCTTTGGCACCGCATCACAAACATGGTGCAGATATTATGTTCCATTTCGGAACAGGTTATTTTGGTGTGCGCGACGAACACGGTAATTTTTCAATGGAGAAGTTGAAAAAACTGGTTGAAGATAATCCGTGTATTCGTGCTATTGATGTGAAGCTTTCTCAGGGTGCAAAACCTGGAAAAGGTGGTGTATTGCCTGCATCTAAAATTACCCAGGAAATTGCTGATATACGGGGCTTGCCTATGGGCAAAGATGTTATATCACCAGCCTATCACAGTGCATTCTCCAATGTTCCTGAAATGATGGATTTCATTGAAAAGATTGCGCAGGAAACAGGCTTACCGGTTGGGTTTAAATCAGCGGTTGGTAAGATGGAGATGTGGATCGAGCTTGCCGATAGAATGCTGGAGAAAGGTTATGGTCCGGATTTTATAACCATTGATGGCGGCGAAGGAGGTACCGGTGCTGCACCTCCAGCTTTTGCTGATCACGTTTCGTTACCGTTCGTGTATGCATTCAGCAACGTATATAAAATATTTTCTGAAAGAGGTTTAACAGATCGTATAGTTTTTGCGGCTTCAGGCAAATTAGGATTTCCTGAAAGTTCGTTAATGGCTTTTGCACTTGGGGCAGATGTGATTCATGTAGCACGCGAAGCCATGATGTCTATTGGTTGTATACAGGCGCAGGTTTGTCATAACAACACCTGTCCGTCGGGTGTTGCAACCCAGAATAAATGGCTGCAATCAGGTATTGATGTGCCACTGAAAGCAGATCGTTTATATAACTACGTTAAAAATCTTCGTAAAGAAGTTCTTGAGATTACCCATGCCTGTGGGTATGAGCACCCGTCTCAGATGACCATGAACGATATCGATATCAGCATGGGAGATAATAACTTAACCATGCCACTTGTAGATGCGTATAAGTATCATAAAGTGCCGGTAAAATTTGAATCCATGCAGCAATTATTAGATTGCCAGTATTTAGGAAAAGCAAATCCAACCATAAAATTTGAATAAATGATCGGGTAGACAGTTAGTTTCTTACTCGACAAGAAATTAAACACATTGTCTGCCTCTTCATGAAAAAAATAGGATTAGTATTTTTATTATTTGCAGCACATACATTGTTGTATGCTGCTAATAAGCCGCTAATTTTAGAAGATACATCGAGCCAGTTTGCGTGGAGAGAAGGGAACTATTCCATTTACATTGATACTATTCACGGCAGACCCCTTCCGGATATTCAGAAGATCTATGCTTCCGGATTTTTTAAAGATGCAACCCATGATTCTCCGCGTCTTAAATCAGACCGCAAGGATATGTGGGCATACATTGAAGTTGTGAACGAAAGCAATACTTCCCAAACATGGTTGCTGGAATTATACGATTTACACATCGACTCCTACGATATATATGTGCTGAAAAATGATTCATTGCAAAATCATTTTGTCGGAGGCGATCGGTTTCCTTTTGCTTCAAAAAACTTTAATCATAAAAACTTTATTCATCAGGTTCAATTTCAAAAAGGAATTGTTTATAAAGTATATATCCGCATACAAAGCAAGCAAGCTGTAGCTTTAAACGGAGTAATCCGCTCCTATCAGAATTTATTATCGTATTCAAATAAAGAATACATGCTGTTGTCTATTTTTTACGGCATCATCTGTTTAATGGGAATCTACACCATCTGTATTTATTTAGGAACCTTTGAAAAGATGTACCTGTACTTTACAATGTATATTCTGAGTATAGCCTGGTATAGCTTGTCGAATGATGGTTTGGGATATCAATATGTCTGGAGCAACAGCGTATTCAATGACTATAGTCAGAGTGCTGCTGTAACATTAATTTCAGCTTTCTCATTGTTGTATTCGGCAACATTTTTACAATTGAGAAAATTTTCAAAAACGTATTGCAATATAATTAAGGGTATAGTAAGCGTTCGATTGCTGTTGTTTGTATTTGGAATAATTTTTTACGAACCCATTTTATATTTATACCAAATTGACATAGGTATTCTGATCCTGATTTTTGCATTGGCTATATACTCCTACCGTAAGGGTTTTAAGGCAGCGCGGTTCTTTATATTGGCTTACACGGCACTGTTTATAGGCTTTACAACAAACCTTTTAATGGTATTGGGTTTTATCGGCAATAATTATATAACCGTATATGGATTGAATTTTGGAGCAATCTCTCAATTGTTTTTATTCTCTATTGCAGTAGCCGACAGACTTAGAATAATCATGAAGGAAACGAGAAATACTCAAATGGGTATTATCATGCAGCTAAAAGAAAATCATGAACTGAAAGATAAGCTTACCCGCGAACTGGAAGATAAAGTTAAAGAAAGAACAAAAGAGTTAGAGTTTAAAAACCAACAGCTCGACGCCTTTGTTTACAAGGCTTCGCATGATATTAAGGGTCCGTTGAAATCTATTATTGGTTTGGCAAAGCTGGGTTTAGTAGATGTTAAAGATGAACATGCGCAGGAATATTTTCATCACATTGAAAAAAGTTCACAACGTTTGGATCATCTGGTAGAAGATTTGTTAGAAGTTGCTAAAATTAAAAACACCCTTACTCAGGAAACGGTAATTGATTTCGAAAAAATCATTAACGAAGTAAAAGAAAGCTTTATAAACATTCCGAATTTCTCAGACTTCTATATTGATGTCTCGATCAAACAAGACAGAGATTTTTATTCAGATGAAAAAATGATCTATTCCATTTTTCAGAATCTGGTAGAGAATGCCTTTAATTACAGGGATACAAATAAGAAGAAATCAATTCTGATGATACGGATTGAAGTAGATAAACAAAAATCGGTGATTGAGTTTGTAGACAATGGCATAGGCATTAATAAAGATTTGAAAGACAAAGTTTTTGATATGTTTTTCAGAGCAAGTGATATCTCCGGGGGTACGGGTTTGGGCCTGTATCTGGTGAAAATGGCCGTAAATAAGATCGGCGGAAGGATTCAGGTTGAAACCGAAGTAAATAAAGGAACTTCATTTACCATAGTTATCTGATTTTTATTTTTTTCTTTATTAAATAATCACGAATATTGGCGGTAACATTAAAAAATTACCACTGTGAATCAACGTATTTCTCTTATTTTAAATGGTGTTCTTGCAGTTGCAGTTATTGGTTTATATATACTGCATTTTAAAGGTCAAAAAGCTGCGGTTGACCAATCTCAATCCGATACTCTAGTAGAGGAAGTTGCTATTAAGTTTGACAGTCTGCCAAACCTGGGATCGAATAATGGTGCCATTGCATTTATTGACTTTGAAGAACTAACCAACAAATACCAATTTTACAAAGATGGTGTAGTGAATCTTGAAAACGACTTCAAGAGAAAAGAATCTGAGTTAATGAAAAGACAACAAACGCTGGAAGAAAATGTTAGCCGCTATCAGCAACTTGCACCAAGCTTGACGCCGGAAGTAAGAGAGAAAAAAGAAAATGATCTGAGAGAAGAGGAGCAGCGCTTATTAGAGCTAAGAGATCGCTTGGGCAAAGATCTGACGGATAAAGAAACGAATTTCACAAAAGAGTTTTTGAAAAAAGTTGATAATTATCTGAAACAACTGGGCAAGGAAAAAAATTACTCTTATGTGTTCACCTATGTGAAAGGTGGCGCCGCAACCATTGTATATGCTAAAGACAGTTTGAATATTTCCAATCAGGTGATTCATTCATTGAACGAACAATACAAAAAGAAAAAATAAACCAATTTGAACCAGACAACAAATGCCCATCCCTTATTTTTTTGATGAAGCATATTTGAATCCTCTCATTATCTGGGGCTGTAGTTTGTTGTTTGGTATTTTATTAGATCGCTATATTTTAAGATGGGTGGGCCGGTATTTTATAGAAGACGATTCTATAACACACATCATCATTAAGTCCCTGATAGGTAAAGCAACCTACATTTGCTTTTTTCTGAGTTTGTACATTGCCATTCAGATTGCACCATTGTCGCCTGAAGCGTTCAGGTATGGCTCCGTATTAAGTCTGATCACACTTATTTATATTTTTACCAAAACTGTTTCAGAGATAGCGGTCAATGCTATTAAGACTGTTAACGAAGATTCTAAAAGAGCATACAAATCATATTCCATTATCATCAATCTGGTTCGGATTGTATTTTTTTGTATAGGTCTGCTGATCATTTTAAAAACACTGCACATATCCATAACTCCTATACTTACGGCCTTGGGTGTGGCATCCTTAGCCGTTGCTCTTGCACTACAGGATACGCTCGGCAATTTGTTTTCCGGCATAAGTGTGATTGCAGGTAAGCGTATAAAACCCGGTCATTATGTGCGGCTTGATTCGGGCCACGAAGGGATCATTGAAGATATAAGCTGGAGAAGCACCGTGATTCGGGAAACAAATGCAAACAGAGTTGTAGTGCCCAATCAGAAGATTGCATCTGCTATCGTTACAAACTATTCTTTAATAGATCAACATGTGTTGGTACGGTTGCCGGTAGGGATAGCATATACAAGCGATCTGGATTTGGTTGAACGTGTTACCAGAGAAGAAGCAAAGAAGATACAGAATGAATTGCTGGGAAGCGAAGAAACGTTCGAACCCATATTCAGATATACAGGATTTGATTCCAGCGCCGTTAACTTTTTAATTATTGCTAAAGCTCCTGATTATAGCCTTCAGTTTATCTTAATCGATAAGTTGATTCGCGCCATTCACAAAAGATTTATAGTGGAAAAAATAGACATTCCATTTCCCACACAAAATGTTATTTTGAAAAAAGAAGAATAAAAAAAGCTCAGAATTAATTCTGAGCTTTTTTTATTCGACAAATAAATGCAATTATTTATTCGGTTGTGGTGTAGTTCTTAAGTAAGGCTTAACACGTGTATAACCTTTCGGGAACTTCGCAGCAATTTCTTCGTCTTTAACTGCCGGTGTGATAACAACATCTTCACCATCTTTCCAGTTTGCAGGAGTTGCTACACTGTAGTTAGCCGTTAACTGAAGAGAGTCGATAACGCGTAAGATCTCTGTGAAATTTCTGCCGGTAGATGCCGGGTAGGTAATAATAAGTTTTATTTTTTTATCGTTGCCGATAACAAATAATGAACGAACGGTAAATTTTTCACTTGCATTCGGGTGAATCATATCGTATAAAACAGCAACTTTTTTATCTTCATCAGCAATGATCGGAAAATTAACAGTTGTGTTTTGAGTTTCATTGATATCTTTGATCCAGCCTTTGTGAGATTCCAATCCGTCAACACTTAAAGCCGCAACTTTAACATTACGTTTTTCAAACTCAGCCTTTAGCTTGGCAGTTGCTCCAAGTTCAGTTGTACAAACCGGAGTATAATCTGCTGGGTGAGAAAATAAAACGCCCCATTTATCTCCCAACCATGCGTGGAAAGAAATTGGTCCTTCAGTACTTTCTGCTGTAAAATCGGGTGCAATATCGCCTAATCGTAAACTCATTGTTGTAGATGTTTAGTGGTTAATTTTTTATAAATATAAAATAAAATTCTGAAACAAGACAAATATTAACCTAATTCAGAATTATATTTTGGTTAACATAACTGACAAACCGGCCATTTAGTTCCAGAAATAAATTTAAAACCGGCTATTTTGAGCCTTTTTTTGCAATAAAATGGTTGTAAAGCAAATAGCCGATATATATAAGACTAATGACAATAATAACATTGATTAAAAAAGCAAAACTGCGCTGAAAAGAGGCATAAGCAGAATTATTTACCATCTGCACTTTTATAAAGAATAGCGTAGATACAAGTAACGTTATAAGACCAATATTATTGATGAACTCTTTTTTCATTACAAATCAATTAATGCTTTCTTTTAAGAATGCTCGTATTTATTTCTTCCGATTGTTTTTTCGTGAATCCATTTACAACAATTGAAGTGCTGTTTGTGAAAAAGGTAAGTGTACTGTAACCAACTAAAGGGTTATCAATACTAACAGAAACAATATCTCCATAGCTTATAAAGGTAGACTTGCTATTGAAGATGCCCGGTTCTTTAATTTTAATTCCGGTATCTTCAATATGTATTTCTGTAGGAAATAATTTATTGCCTGATGAAAGTCTGGATGACGTGTATTTCATGTACGGTATTTAATACAGTGTTCGGTTAAGAATAGTGAAACGTATGAATCAAACCCATTCAAGGGATAACGCTTTATTGCTGCACGCAACAGCAGGCTTCAATTATCTTAAATAAACAATATCGTTTATACATCCGTTCTCATCGCAGGATTTACACATCAGCATGCCTTTAAAGAATTCCGGTTTCAATACTGATTTGCCTAGCAACATGCGGATACACTCCTGTATACCTTCAATGATAGAAGGGTGCGGATGAACCATATCAGCGAGTTCTTCAACACCTTTATCCATCGATATTAACAACGCAACCGCCTGAATGGCACTGGATGCGTGCACACCAACAGCACGCATACCCAATATTTTCATCTCGTTGTCATTGGTTACAAGAATTTTAAAGAACCCATCATTGTTGCGCATGGCAATGGCACGCGGAATCATATCATAACGGATCTTTACAACTTTGTATGAAATTTTATTTTGAAGCGCACGTTTTTCATTCATACCTACACCCGCAACTTCAGGCTGCACAAACATAATCGTGGAAACGTTATTATAAGTAATAATATCGTCACTCAATCCATACATTTTTTCAATAACGTGTCTCCCCTCCAGCTCCGCAACATTCACCAGTGCAACATCCGAAGAAATATCTCCGGCCACATAAATATTGGGAACATTGGTTTGTCCGTCGTAATTTTCAATATGTCCGTTTGGCAAAATATTTATTCCTACTCTTTCAAGGCCCAGGTTTTGTGTGTGCGGCACGCGACCCACAGAAACCAGAACCTTTTCAACGCGGTGCATTTCTTTTCTGCCGTCGGTATATTCTAAAATATATTCCACTTCGCCATCCACGATCCGCATGCTTAACAAGTTCGATTTTTTATGAACCGTAATACCTTGCTTCTTCATGTTGGCTTCAACCACATCTGTTACATCATCGTCTTCAAACGGAAGAATGCGTTCGGCCTTGTCAATAATATTTACAGCCGTATAACCAAAGTTCGAAAATATGGTTGCCCATTCGCAACCGATTACACCGGCACCCAGAATAACCAGGCTTTTGGGGAAGTTTTCAAAATTCTCAACCCCGTCGCTCGTTACAATAATTTTTTCATCGATCGGAATGTTTGCAAGTTTGCGTGGCTTGCTGCCAGTGGCAATAACAAAGTTTTCTGCTTCAATGATTTCATCTTCGCTGCCGGTAATAACCTCAACCGAATGCTGACTAACCAATTTGGCTGTACCTCTGATATATCTGAAACGGCTTGTTTGCTGTGTTGACAGAGATTCGATCTGGCCTTCTAAATGAAAGCGTCGGTTTGCAATACCCGCACGAACCTGTGCTAAAACTTGTGTGTATGTAACAGCAAAATGCTGATCAGGACTATACTGTGCTAAACGTTTGCGGGCTGTTTGTATATCTTTCGAGAGCTCCCAGAATGTTTTAGATGAAATGGCACCGTTGTATAAACCTGCCCCTCCGATTTTATCTTTTTCAATTAATACAACTGATTTATTTAAATCCAGCGCCCTCATTGCTGCCGCATAACCTGCAGGTCCAGCACCAATTATACATACATCGTACTTCATGCCTCTTGAAATCTCGTTTATACCACAAATTGCAAAAAAAATGCACAGTTGCCAACCTTTCTTTTAAACAGCGCATTAATTGTACTTTTTTAATAGGCTTCTTTTTTCATTAACAATTGATAAAAAAATAGGTGTTTGAACAATTTGGTATTAAAAATTATCTATAAAAACAAATAAATTATATAAATACTATAAAATGGGTTAAAAAATGAAGCGTAATATTAAAAAAGTAATAATAAATGATATAAATACGAACAAAAACTACTTTTATTACGAATTATATTAGATTATTTATATTGATTATGACCTTCTATACAATGTTCAATAAGGTATTTTTAATATAAAAAAAGCTCAAAATTCCTTTAGAATAAATATATGGAATAAATATTTTGCGAATACAGAATATACATATATATTGAACCATATAAATTAAGTTATATAAATTATAACGGTAATCTTATGGAAATTCAAACGGGAATATTTAATTCTTACAAGATAGATCCGGCTCATTTTGATGAAGCCTGGACATCTAAAGGCGATATTCGAGTGCATTATAAGCATTTGATGGAAACATTTAAATCGTTGGATTTCGAAGAATACAACAAGATCAATGAAATTGCCAAAACAAACCTATTCTATCAAGGTGTAACATTTAACGTTTACTCTGAAAAAGCAGAAGGCGTTGAACGTCTTTTTCCTTTTGATCTTTTTCCGCGCATGATACCAAGTGATGAATGGCAAACGATTGAAACAGGCATTAAACAGCGTAACAAAGCAATCAATTTATTTCTTTGGGACATATACCACGATCAGAAAATATTAAAGGATAAAATTGTACCAAGTGAATTATTATTCAGCTCACAGTTTTATAAAAAAGAAATGATTGGTATAAATCCTCCCGGAGGCATTTATATTCATATTACCGGTACAGATATTATCAAACACAACGATGGTAAGTACTATGTGCTGGAAGACAACCTGCGTTGCCCATCAGGCGTGAGTTACGTATTGTCGAACAGAGAAACGATGAAAAAAATATTTTTCAATCTCTTCAGCAGGTACCATGTAAAACCGGTAATGCAATACACAGAAAAATTATTGTCAACCATTCGTTCGGTTGCACCCGATAGAATTGATAATCCTACCTGTGTAGTACTTACACCGGGTACATACAACTCAGCCTATTTCGAACACTCCTTTCTGGCACATCAAATGGGTATTCAGCTGGTAGAAGGCCGCGACTTGTTTGTTGAGAAGAATTTTGTTTACATGAAAACGATCAGCGGACCTAAACGTGTAGATGTTGTTTATCGGAGAGTGGATGATGACTTTATTGATCCGTTGGTTTTCAATCCAAAATCTGTGTTAGGTGTGCCGGGCTTAATGGCGGCATATCAGGCCGGCAATGTAAACATTATCAATGCACCGGGTACAGGTGTAGCAGATGACAAGGCTGTATATACCTACGTTCCGGATATTATAAAATATTATTTAGGGGAAGAACCTATTTTGAATAACGTACCAACATACCGTTGCGAAAGACCCGACGAAATGAAATATGTATTGGAGAACATGCATAATCTGGTTGTTAAACCGGTAGATGAATCTGGCGGATATGGTGTATTTATTGGTAACAGAAAGACCAAAGAAGAAATAGAAGAATATAAAAAACTCATTCACGACAACCCTAGAAAGTACATAGCACAGCCAATTATGTCGTTATCAGTACTTTCAACGTACATAGAAGATGCAAAAGAATCTGAACAGCGCCATATTGATTTAAGGGCTTTTGCATTAATGGGAAAAGATGAAACGTATGTTTTGGACGGAGGCTTAACGCGTGTTGCCTTATCAAAAGGAAATCTTATTGTTAACTCTTCACAAGGAGGTGGCTCTAAGGATACATGGGTGATTGAAAATTATTAAATGCGTTGAAGTATGTTATCTAGAATTGCAGGAAATTTGTTTTGGATGGGTCGTTACCTTGAAAGAACAGAACACATTAGTCGTTTTGCGCAAGCGCATTATTTCTTTAGTATTGATGCCCCGAGATCGATAAAAAAAGAACATATACTGGAATCGGTGCTCAATATGGCCGGCTCGTATGTTGAGTATATTGGTTCGCAGAATAAAATGGAAACCATGGAAGTGGCCCGTTTTATTGGCTTAGACGAATTCAATTCCTCCTCTATCAAATACTCGGTTGTGAAAGCGAGAGAGAATGCCCGCGGAGCAAAAGATTCTATTTCGAGCGAATTATGGGAATCCATTAATACCTATTACCATTATATAAACTCTATGGATGCCGCTAAATTTGAAGAGATTGGCATTTATGAATTCTCAAAAAAAATATTGGAGTTCAACTCCGTTATCAATGGCAACATTGACAATTCTTTGCTGCACGATGAGGCCTGGTTAATTATACATTTAGGTCAGCATATCGAACGCACCACGCAGGTTATACGCATGATCGTAACAAAGATCAATGATATTAACCGTATTCCTAAAAAGGAATATTATAACATGCTTGAGTTATTTGAAAATGTGAACTTATTGAAAAGTACGGAAGCGTATGATATGAGTAAGATATTTTACAGAGAAGTGCCCAATGTGAGCCATAGCTTAGAATTTTTGACACTCAACAGAAACTTCCCTAAGTCGGTTGTATATAACCTGAGACATATTGAAAATTGCTTGCTGCGTATTACCAATGTGTCCAAACACGAGACAAATTCGTTGGAATTTTATGCAAGTAAACTTTTATGTTCTGTTCAATATACTATGATTCAGGAAATTGAAAAAGAACCGCTTGCCTTCTACCACGATTTGCTTAATAAAGTTGCAAAGTTGGCAGATATGCTCGAAACCAAATATTTGCAGTATTAAGAAGTTTTAGAAATGTTTTGGGAGCTATAAATCCGTATATTTCGGCCCCGAAAGAATTAAATTTACTATGACATATTGTTTAGGTGTTAAATTAAAAGAAGGTCTGGTTGCTATTGCAGATACCCGGATTACTTCAGGAACAGATACAACTACGGCAAAAAAATTGTTTGTGCACGAAAGCGGACACGGCAGTTTATTTTTAATGACCAGTGGGTTGCGTTCAGTACGTGATAAAGCAATCACGTATTTTAAAGAAGTTTTAAAAGACGAGACGGTAATATATACACAGCTGTATGAAGCTGTTAACGCTTTTGGTAATCAATTACGCAGGGTGGCATTAGAAGACAGAATGGCGCTTAATGCGGCAGGCTTTGCGTTTAATCTGCACACCATTGTTGGCGGTCAGTTGAAGAATGACGAAGAACCGAAAATGTTTTTATTATATCCGGAAGGAAACTGGATCGAATTGACTCAAACCACCCCATTCATGATCATTGGTAACAGTGGGTACGGTAAACCGATTCTGAATCGTACAGTAAAGTACGAATCCTCTCTGGAAGAAGTGTTAAAAGCCGGTTTCTTATCGTTTGATTCAACGCGTGTTTCAGCAAACGATGTAGATTTCCCCTTAGATGTTGTCGTTTATTACAACAATACATTTAAAATGATTGAGCATCGTTTTGAGAAAAAGGATATGGAAATTATCTCCAGTACATGGGATAATGAGCTGAAAAAAGCCTTGGACAGCATACCCGAAGATTGGATGAATGTTGTTTTTGACCGTAAAAAAGCTTTTTAATAATATAATTAGCCTTTATAAATTGAATATAATTCATATATTAGTATAATTATAAACTAAAAATTAACCATAGACTTTTAATCATTAATCCATTATGGCACAAGAAGAGAACAAAAAGAATAATAATTTGATTTTTATCTTAATCATACTAGCATTGTTAGGTGTAATTGGATATTTGTTATTTAATAACAATAAAAAATCAGAGACAATTGAAGAGCAGGAAAAAACAATTGTTTTAAAGAACGACTCATTAGCATCAAAAGTTGCTGAATTAGAAGGCTTACAATTGCAGTACCACAGCTTACAGGCACAGGCAGCACAATTGGGTCAGTCAAACGATTCATTGAGTGCTAAAATTGCTGAATTAGACAAAGCAATTGCTAGCTTGAAAAAAGGAAATGCAGTTAATATCAGCAAACTGAATGCGCAGATCGAATCGTACAAACAAGATTTGTTAGCGAAAGAAGCTGAAATTATGCAGCTGCGTGAAGAGAACAAAAACCTATCTGCAACAAACGATACGTTAAAGCAGGATAAAGTAGTAATGAACGATTCAATCAACAATCTTCGTTCTGTACGTTCTGATCTTCAACAAAAATATGAGTTGGCATCTATTCTGAAAGCTGAAAACTTAAAAGTTACAGTTATCAATCCTAAGGCAAAAGAATTGTCTGAAGATGAATACAAAATTAAAAACGTAGACAAAGTAAAAGTAGCGTTTACATTGGCAGACAACAAAGTTGCTCCTAAAAACACAAAGGTATTGTACTTACAGGTTATTGAACCAAGTGGTGCACCATTGTTTGATAGTTCTTTAGGTGGTGGTTTCTTCAAAACATCTGATGGCAAAGAAGTACCGTTCACTGAAAAACAATCAATCGACTTTACAAATACAAACCAGGCTGTATCGTTTGTATATGATAAAGGTTCAGAGTATAAAGTAGGAACGTATACGATTAAAGTATGGCAAGATGGCAACTTAATCGGTACAAGCGCATTTACTGTTAAGTAATTACATCGAACGAGCATAAAAACAAAGAAGTCCTGCTTATAGCGGGACTTCTTTGTTTTTATGGCTTAGTGCGGAACGCTTAATGCTAAAAGCTCTCTCTGGCGCGGGTCTTTATCGAAGCGTGACCTGTGTCAATCATTCTGCAATCTTTGACTGCACAAAGAAAACCATATTAAGAAGAAAGGCCTGATGAATATATTCATCAGGCCTTTCTTCTTTTAAACTACTTTCTGGAAACTAGCGGCTAGTAACTAATAAACCGCTTCCTTCTGAAGTTTCACTTTATCATCAGCCAAGTATTCTTCGTACGTCATAGTCTTATCTACAAAACCGTTTGGTCCTATTTCTACAATGCGGTTGGCAATTGTATTGATAAACTGGTAATCGTGTGAGTAGAATAAAATGGTACCTTTAAACTCCATCAGCGAGTTGTTTAACGCTGTAATAGATTCCAGATCCAGGTGATTGGTAGGATCGTCCATTACAAGTACGTTAGAAGACTCCATCATCATTTTAGAAAGCATGCAGCGTACCTTTTCTCCTCCTGAAAGAACCGTACATTTTTTTAATGACTCTTCGCCTGTAAATAGCATACGGCCTAAGAAACCGCGGATAAAACTTTCGTCTTTATCTTTAGAATATTGACGCAACCAATCTACCAGATTCAATTCTCCGTCAGAGAAAAACTCAGAGTTGTCTCTCGGGAAATACGATTGAGAAGTTGTAACCCCCCATTTAAATGTGCCTGCATCCGGCTGTTCAACGCCCATCAGTACATCAAACAAAGCAGAGATAGATAACGGCTCTTTACTTAGAATAGAAACCTTATCCGCTTTATTAATAGTAAATGTTAGATCTTTGAATAGATAATTTCCATCCGGACCTTTTTTGCTCAAACCTTCAACAGTTAATAATTGATCGCCGGCTTCACGCTCAGAACGGAACTGAATACCTGGATACTTTCTGCTCGATGCCTGAATCTCATCGATCACCAGCTTCTCTAATAATTTTTTACGCGACGTTGCCTGCTTAGACTTGGAAGCATTGGCAGAGAAGCGCTCCACGAAATCCTGAAGCTCTTTACGTTTATCTTCAACCTTTCTGTTTTGATCGGCTTTCTGTTTTGCAGCCAGTTGAGAAGACTCGTACCAGAAGGTATAGTTACCGGTATAAAGTTTTATTTTAGCAAAATCAATATCTGCAACGTGCGTACACACGGTGTCTAAGAAGTGACGATCGTGGGAGATTACAATTACCGTATTTTTAAAATCAGCAAGGAAGTTTTCCAGCCATAATACCGAATCTACGTCCAGGTCGTTGGTAGGCTCATCCAGTAATAGTACATCGGGGTTACCGAAGATGGCCTGTGCCAATAATACACGCACTTTTATCTTACCATCCACATCCTTCATTTGCGCATAGTGAAAGTCTTCTTTCACACCCAAACCGCTTAATAACTCAGCTGCTTCTGCTTCTGCGTTCCAGCCGTTGATGTCTGCAAATTCAGATTCCAGTTCAGATGCTTTGATACCATCGGCTTCAGAGAAATCAGGGTTTGCGTAAATCTCTTCACGCTCTTTCATGATCTGGTACAAACGCTTGTGGCCCATGATTACGGTTTCCAGAATCGGAAACTCATCAAACTCATAGTGGTTCTGTTTTAATATCGCCATACGTTCTCCCGGCGACATTTCAACCTTACCGGTAGTAGGGTCAATTTCACCTGAAAGAATTTTAAGGAAGGTAGATTTTCCGGCACCATTCGCACCAATTAAACCATAGCAATTGCCTGAGGCAAAGCGGATGGAAACTTCTTCGAAAAGGGTTCTCTTGCCGTATTTAAGAGAGATATTAGAACAACTAAGCATGGGCAATAATTTATTGAAGCACAAAGGTACAAAAAAGCACACAATCAACTAGGTGTAATTCTAAAAAATGAGAAAGATTCCCGGCATTCATTTATTCTGCCGTACAGCTGTTTACGGCAGATTTATTGATTATGGACGTATGCCGTAATAATAATTCCATATAATTTATAACGTAATTTTTTAGGCAGAATAACAGTAAATACATTGAACGAATCCAGCAGATCCAGCCAGAAAGTATAGCGAAACACAGAATAAACAAGACGTTGAGCCGTCGATTTTTTATGCGACAGGATTGGATCGTTGGCATAGAGCTCGGGTTTCAAAGACGCTGCCAGCAAACGGTTCTGCAGATAGGCTTTAGAGCGCCCGGCATATTTTCTGAATGTAAAGGAATCGTTGTGAACAGCAATCGCCGTATCTAAATAATAAACAGAGATATCTTTTGCTTTAATGCGTAAGGCAAAATCATAATCCTCAATATCTTTCAGCGTTTCATCAAAACCACCCATTGTTGTATAAAGGTGTTTTGAGATAGAAAAATTAGCTGCCGATAAAACAGTCATACTTTTTGGCAGCGCCCGATTACCATAGGGTTTTAAAGCATTGCTCCATAAGGTATTCAGATAGTCTTTATATTTTTTTATCTCCAGATCAGCAGGGCCTGCCGGTTCAACGATCTGTCCCATGCCGACAGCTGTTGCATGTTCTTCACAAAAAGCAATATGGTGTTCAATACAGGTAGCATCAGGCAGCATATCATCGTCAAAAAACAGCAATAGCGGAGTACGTGCAGCGGCAGCTCCGGTATTTCTTGCAGCAGCCCGTCCGTTGTTTTGTTGTTCGATAAACCTTAGTGCATGCAGGTTCCAGGTATGCGACTCGATTACCTGTGCCGTGTTGTCGTTTGATCCGTCAATCACTACAATCACTTCAAACAATGAAAAGTGTTGTTTTTCAAGAGCGTGTAATAACGTTATTACTTTTTCTTTCCCATTATACGTGGGTACAATTACAGAAATAAGCGGATCGGTCATTCAATCAAATCGGGTAGTAATCAGATCAATTGCAAATACACTAAAAATAAAAGCGCATGCAAATTTTGTAAAAAGAATAATCTCCTGTCGTATGCTATGATACCTATTCAACAGAATAAATTAAACTCCTCCAAGGGTTTGTATTTGGCACAGGAACCGTAAAAGAATTCACAAAAAGAGTATTTCTGGCACAGTTCTTTCTATTGTGATTCAACAACTTTGCATGTACCTTGCAGGTAATAACCGCTTCTGATGAAAATAGTAAAAAAGTTTCTTAAATGGTTTCTGGTTCTGACGGCATTACTGCTCGTTATTGTGCTTTCAGTATTTACAACCGTTGACCGTACCCCTTACAAACAAATGCCTTACTATACTTCTATGATGAAACAGATAGATACGTTTCACATAGATTCCATAGCCAAACAAGGGGATACATTAAAAGCAGGCTGGTATAAAGTTGCACTTACTCCGCAAGCCTTTCCCTACCCGCTGGCCGGCTATGGGTTACGTAATAAAGCTACATCTGTTAAAGACACTACCTATGTACGCACTTTTGTTTTTGATAATGGCAAAACACGAATTGCATACGTTTGTCTGGATCTGTTGATATTTCCACCGGCCCTGAAAGACCGTGTAAGAGCGGAGTTAGAGAAAAAATATTCCTTGCAGGTTTATTTAACGGCCACACACACGCACAGTGCACCCGGTGGTTGGGAGCCAAAGGTAGCGGGCCGTGTACTGGCCGGAGATTATTCAGATGCCTATGTTGATTTACTTTTTGCGGCAATAGAAAAATCCATTGCAGGGTCTATAGATCACTTGCAGGTTGTAGAGCAGGCATACATCCGGGCAAGTGCGCCGGCGGCCGTGCACAACAGATTAAAGGGACCCGGCGCACCTAAAGATAATTTTATCCGTGGTATCAAATTCCGCAACAGGTTGGGCGAAGAGGCCTGTCTATTCACCTATGCAGCGCATGCAAACTGTCTCGAATCAAACGTGGATTATGTTTCGGCAGATTATCCGGGTAAGGTGTCAGAGATCTTAGAGAAAAAAGGCTGGGCTTCTTTTGTCAGTTATGCAGCCGGTGCTGTAGGCAGTCATGGTCCGGGTTTTGGTACATTGCGTAATGGTTTGAAACAGGAAGATACCGTTGCTGCTATTTTATCGGCAGAGCTTATGCGTTCAACGGTTGCGTATTCTTATACCAACAAATTATATTACCATCGTTTTCCGTTGTACCTGCGCGAGCCGCATTTGAGAATAGAAAAAGACATTCGCATTCGCCCCTGGGTATTTAATTACCTGCTGGGTGCCGACATGCCCGACATACAGCTTATTCAATTAGGCGAAACAATATTTCTGGGCATGCCCTGCGATTATTCCGGAGAGCTGATGCCGCCGCTTGAAAAATTGTGCAGTGAAAACAATACCCATTTTATTTTAAGCGGTTTCAATGGCGGTTACATCGGGTACATAACCGACGATGCCTGCTACGATTGGGACAGAGGTGAAACCATGGATATGAATTGGCATGGTCCGTATAACGCGGCCTATCTGACAGAAGTGAATGAGGATATTTTAAGGAAAGTAATGAGTGCAAAGTAGGCCAGTATCAAATTATGAATTATAATTTGCCATTGCACTTCGTCGAGGTGTTGCAGCCTTGATTCATTGACAGGTTGTTGGTGACCTGCATGTTCTTCTGTTCATTAGCAAAATTGCGAAGGAAGCAGGAACACCAACAACGGCAGAGGTTATTGATTTATTTCATGACGAGACATATGAATAACACAAATTCAAAGGACAAAATTTTACAGATACATCTTCATAAAAATAGTATTGAAGTTTATCCATTAAAGTCATCCCCTAAAACCGGCTATAAAGAATGGGAGTTAAAAGATTTAAATTATTTTTTAGAAGAATTTATAACATATTTCTTTTTGAAAAAAGAAGTAACACTAATTACAATTAAAAATTCATTCTCTGTTTTTTTTGAAGAATTTAAAGGCACAACTCCGATTACTATTACAAAAAAAAGAAGATTCTTTGTTTGGGAGCAAACCAAAGAATATGTAGCATTCTATTTATCATATACAACATGTACTAATTCTTTTATAAGAATGATGCTTTCTGAACAAGAATGGTGGATGGATAATATCTGTTTGACAAGTTTAACAAAGAAAGATGAAATGCTTTTGAAAACAATATTGGAAAAAGATCTTCAGGAAAGTTCTGACATAACGATATTTTCGTCAAAGACCTGCGAATTAATACCTAACTTCCTTATGCCTATTGGTGATGGATATGGATTTATATTTTTTAATCCAACTGAAGGGTTAGAAAATGCATTAAGCAAAATCCAAGAGTTAGGCTCTAAATGGGAATTCAAAATAAAAATAGATTAAGAGTTACTACTAACGTTGGGTTGTAGAACAACTTTTGTCTCATCGAAAGCTAACCGCTGGTAAAGAGAGAGAGAGAAGAACCCATAGGGTTCACATATCTATAGATCAAGGATTCGAATTTATATTCGCGCGCGGGGTATACATAGAGCCAATATGTTTATCTATAAATATGTAATCCCTCTGGGATTATTCAATAAATAAAAGGTTAATTCGCACCGACGAAAAGCAATTCCTGCATTTTCTTCTGTTCATTAGCAAAATTGCGGAGGAAGCAGGAACACCAACAACGGCAGACTGTTTTTAGTTATTTAATTCTGTGCTGTATCTTTTTCCTTTTCCTGCATTATGCAGAAAAAGATTGTATGAAAAAATATTTCTGCCTCACCGTTCTCTTTATTGTTTTTGGATCCTGTGCACAGACACAGCAACGTGCTGTCCAAACTACAGCAGATACACTACGTGAAAATTACTCGGCAATTCTATCCCGCACTATACCCGATTCTGCTGCGGCCGATTTTCTTTCTTCTTATATCCTATTAAAGAATAAGATTCAGGCAAAGCGCACTGTTTTTTATCAGCAGTATCTTAAAGCTGCAACGGAGGCGGATAAAAACCGTGTGCTGGATTCTGCAAAGCAATACCTTGCACAGGCATTGGTGCATAATGTTTTTCCCTATTGGTATGGTACGCAATGGGACTTTAATGGCATAAGCGAGCAGCCGCAGCACGGTAAAATCGCCTGCGGGTATTTTGTTTCAACAACCATAAAACAATGCGGGTTTAACATCAACCGCTACAAAGTAGCCCAGCAGTATTCGCATTCCATTGTGAATACCTTATGCACCGATATAAAAATAATGCATACAATAGAATCGCTTATTGCATATATCAACACACAGCCCGATCAATTGTATGTTGTTGGCCTCGACAATCACGTTGGCTTCATCAGCAAGGATAGTGCTACCGTTACGTTTATACACGCATCGTTTGTGGGCAGAGGCTGTGTTGAATCAGAACAGGCCGAGCTATCGCCTGTATTGCAATCTTCCGGCACGTATGTACTTGGTACATTCAGCGGGAATAAAAAAATACTGCTGCAGTGGTTAACAAACAGCCCGGTTGTGTTGATGCCTTAATACGGACAATTGCTTATTTGAATCAAAAACTAAAATCGTCTGTGTAGCGCAGAACAACGTTAGGCAGAACATCATACAGTTGTTGGTGACCTGCATGTTCTTCTGTTTATTATCAAAACTGCAGAGCCGGCAGGAACACCAACAACGGCTGGAACAGTCCGGTTGTATTGATGCCTTAATACGGACAAATTCTCCTTTGAATCAAAAACTAAAATCGTCTGTGTAGCGCAGACAAACGTTCGGCAGAATATCATACGGTTGTTGGTGACCTGCATGTTCTTCTGTTCATTATCAAAACTGCAGAGCCGGCAGGAACACCAACAACGGCTGGAACAGTCCGGTTGTATTGATGCCTTAATACGGACAATTGCTTATTTGAATCAGAAACTAAAATCGTCTGTGTCGCGCAGACAAACGTTAGGCAGAACATCATACAGCTGTTGGTGACCTGCATGTTCTTCTGTTCATTATCAAAACTGCAGAGCCGGCAGGAACACCAACAACGGCTGTGGTTGTATTGATGCCTTAATACAGACAATTGTTCATTTGAATCAAAAACTGAAATCATCTGTGTAGCGCAGACAAACGTTAGGCAGAACATCATACAGTTGTTGGTGACCTGCATGTTCTTCTGTTCATTAATCAAAACTGTAGAGCCGGCAGGAACACCAACAACGGCTGGGGGGTTGTATTGATGCCTTAATCCGGACAAATTCTCCTTTGAATCAAAAACTAAAATCGTCTGTGTAGCGCAGACTAACGTTCGGCAGAATATCATACGGTTGTTGGTGACCTGCATGTTCTTCTGTTCATTATCAAAACTGCAAAGCTGGCAGGAACACCAACAACGGCTGGGGTACAGAGAGAAGAAGGTTAATTAAAGCAATTCGGATTTATGCTCTTCAGGGGAAGGGACCGGAATATCTCTTAAATTGGGGATTGTGATGGTAAAAATAGAACCTACTCCTTTTTCAGACCATACCGTGATAGAGCCGTGAATCTTGGTGAGCGCCTCTTTGGTAATGTATAGACCAAGCCCGCTGCCTTTGGTTTTTTCATCGGTCTTAAAAAACATTTCAAAAATCTTATCAATGTATTCTTTATTGATCCCTACACCATTATCGGTAACAGCAATTTCGAGTATGGGGAAATTGTTCTTTACTTTTATATTGATTGAGCGGTCGTTTGTATTTGGTTTCGCATACCGGAAGGCATTTGAAATGATGTTGTTTAAGATCATGCGCAGGCGGTTCTTATCTGTATAAAAATCTCCGTCAAATTCACAATCAACATGCACTTTAACATTTTCATTAAAGATTGAATTCATCTCAATCGAATTCAGGATTTCATCTTTGATTGATACCAGCGAAACATCAACCTCCAGGCGATTGTTTTTCAGATAATTCAAAATGTCGTAGATGAAATGATCTAAGCGGCGCAGACAGGCCTCTTTTAAGGTTTCGTAATACCGCAGTTTTTCAGGGTCGGTTTCAAGCTTGCTTATTTCGATGAGCCCGAGTGCAGAAGCAATCGGCGCCCGCAGGTCGTGACTGATGCTGTATACCAGGTGATCCATCTCGCTGTTGGTTTTCGAAAGTTTGGCATTCTTATATTCGATTTTAGCTTTAGAAAGCAGCAACAGTTTTTGTGAAACCGAATGATCGCGGATAATAAACCAGGCAAAGAAACCACATTGAGAAAGCGCACAGAGGAAATTAACCTGTCCGTTGATATTGGTAAAGCCCAGGGCAAGCTCCTGTGCCGATTCGCTGCTTGGCTGATGGAAGAACAAGAGGTAGGCGCACAGAATGATCGGAATCACCATGTGTACCAGTATTAAAAGGATTTTTCTGTTGTCGATGATAAACGGGATACCAATCAGCAACGGCATGTAAAAACAAAAGACCATAGACGAGAGGTCCGTTAACAGGCATTGTACAAATACTAAAATAGAAACACTGAGTACAATAATGTTTGCAGCGAGGTTGGTGTGTCCGTTCTTATTCAGAACATAGCAGAGTAAAAAAATTCCGAGAATGCAAGACACCAGAATAAGTGTACCTGTTACCCAATGAATGATTTCAGGTACTGTAGCTAAAAATACAATCACCGAAGCCCCCTTGATCAGATAATCCAGCAGGCGGGTCCGTTTGTGATAACTCTCTATGTTTGGGTCTTTGAAAGCTGCTTCCAAGATAAAATAATTAAAAAGATATATTCTCTAAGTTCATTAAACTTTTTTACATCTGCAACGATTACTTTGTTACAGAGATTGGTTTTTGAATATCTTTAAGAATATATAAGGCTTTTTCAACAGATTTGATCTCAGAGATGATAAGAATTAATCGTTTGTTAATCTCTTTCATCTTGCAATGCTTAGAATGTGTTTGAACAAATGTTAACATATTGCCGAATACATCCGACGTATAATATGCTGTATTTTCAGAAGGCACAAACTGGCAGCGCATCACATCGTTTTTAATGGTTAGTTTTTCAAAGCCAAGTTCCTGTGCCAGCCAACGCAATTTGATTGTTTCCGTAAGGTCAACAACCTCTTTGGGTAAAGGTCCGAAACGGTCGGTGAGTCCTTTGATGAATTCTGTCAGTTCGGTATCGTTCTTAATATTATCGATGGTAGAATACAGCGAGAGTCTTTCAGAGATGTTGCTCACATACGTTTCCGGAATGAGAATAGACAGATCGGTTTCAATGACACAATCCTGCACCAGATTCTTTAAGCGTTGCTGGTCGAGCTCGTCTTTAAAGAGGTCTGCAAATTCTGTTTCCTTCAGTTCCTGTATGGCCTCATCCAGAATTTTGTGATACATGTCAAAGCCCAGGTCGGTAATAAAACCGCTTTGTTCGGCACCCAGCATGTTGCCTGCCCCACGTATATCCAGGTCGCGCATGGCAACCTTAAAGCCATCTCCCAGATCCGAGAATTCTTCCAGTACACTGAGGCGTTTTCTTGAATCGCCGGTAAGTGCCGCTACAGAAGGTGTGAGCAGATAACAGAAGGCTTTTTTATTGCTCCTGCCCACGCGGCCACGCATCTGATGCAGATCAGAAAGACCAAACATGTGAGCAGAATTGATGATGATGGTATTGGCGTTTGGAATATCCAGACCCGATTCAATAATATTGGTTGAAACCAGCACATCAAACTCGCCTTCCACAAACTTCAGCATTACCTCTTCCAGCTTGTCGCCCTCCATCTGCCCATGTGCAAAAGTAACACGCGCATCCGGCACCAGTTTCTTGATCAGGAAAGCCATGCCTTCAATGTCCTTCACCCGGTTGTATACAAAGAAAACCTGCCCGCCGCGTTTCAGTTCAAACGAAATGGCATCGCGGATAAAAGCCTCGTCAAACACATGAATTTCTGTAGTAACCGGCTGGCGGTTTGGCGGAGGGGTGGCAATGATCGACAGGTCGCGTGCGCCCATTAATGAGAAGTGCAGCGTACGCGGAATCGGTGTGGCCGTAAGCGTAAGCGTATCGATATTTATTTTAAACTCCCGTAATTTTTCCTTCACCTTAACGCCGAACTTCTGTTCTTCATCTATAATCAGCAGCCCCACATTCTGAAAGTCCACGTCTTTGCTGATTACCCGGTGCGTACCAATCAATATATTGGTTTTGCCTTCTTTCACCCGTTTCAAGGTTTCCTTGATCTGCCCAGCGGTTTTAAACCGGTTGATGTATTCGACCACACAGGGGAAGCGCGACAGGCGGTCGCGGAAGGTTTTATAATGCTGCATGGCCAGTATGGTTGTTGGTACCAGTATGGCAACCTGCTTGCCGTCGCACACGGCTTTAAAAGCTGCACGCACGGCAATCTCTGTTTTACCAAAACCCACATCGCCGCACACCAGCCTATCCATTGGGTGTGGCGACTCCATGTCTTTTTTTACATCGGCGGTAGCCTTGCTTTGGTCGGGTGTATCCTCGTACATAAACGAAGATTCGAGCTCCACCTGCAAAAACGAATCGGGGCTGTAGGCAAAGCCCGGAGCCGCTTTGCGTTTGGCGTAGAGCTGTATCAGTTCTTTGGCAATATCCTTTACCTGACGCTTAACCTTGCTCTTCTTGTTTTCCCAATCGCCCGAGCCCAGCTTGGACATTACAGGCGCCTGCCCGTCTTTGCCGCTGTAGCGCGAAATTTTGTGCAGGGCGTGGATGGAGATCACCATCAGGTCATCGTCGCGGAACACCAGGCGTATGGCCTCCTGCGTGTGCCCGTTGTTTTCGATCCGTTCCAGACCTGCAAAACGGGCAATGCCGAAATCGGCATGGGCCACAAAATCGCCGGGCTGCAGGGTGCGCAGCTCTTTCAGCGTAATGGATTTTGATTTGGAGAAACGCTCCTTGGTTTTGTATTTATGAAAGCGGTCGAAGATCTGGTGATCGGTGTAGCACAGCACCTGGCGCTGCAGGTCAATAAAGCCTTCGCGCAGGGGAATGATCAGTTCTTCAAAGCGCAAGTAGGGGTCCAGTTCTTCCAGAATCGAGTGCAGGCGCTGAATCTGCTGATGCGATTCGGAGGCAATAATAATTTTATATCCCTGGTTGATGCGCAGGCGCAGATCGTCCAGGAGTAAATTAAATTCTTTGTTGAACGAAGGCTGGGGTTTTGCTTCAAACACCACGGGATCAGAGCCTGTGAGGTGCTTTTGCGAGCCGAACTCTATAATGGTAAAGGGTTCCAGGCTTTTTTCAAAAGAAATGCGGTTCTCAAACAAGGCTTCGGGCGACGTGATGAGCGCACTGTTGCCGCTGGCTGCTAAGATGCTTTCGAACTGTGCACCTACCTTGGTAAAACATTCGGCCACCACCTCTGTTGTGAGGTCGTAGTCCTTTACCCATACGCAGGTATCGGCCGGCAGAAAGGTGAACAAGGCCTCGCGCTCTTCCATCAGCAGGCGAGTCTGCACATTTGGCGTGATCGAGAGCAGGGGCAGGGTATCTACCGAGAGCTGGCTTTCGGGGTTGAAGGTACGAATGCTTTCAATTTCATCGCCAAAGAGCTCAATGCGGTAAGGCAATTCATTGGAATAGGAGAAGATATCGATGATGCCCCCGCGTATGGCATACTGGCCGGCTTCGTAGGCAAAATCATTGCGCTCAAAAGCATAGCTCTGCAGAAACTCTTCCATAAATTCCCGGTTCAGCTTTTCGCCTATGCGGGCCACAAAGGTGTTTTCTACCAGCGAGCGTTTGTTGATTACCTTTTCTGAAAGTGCCAGGGGGTAGGTAACAATGTAGCAGGGTTTGTCGAAGTTGTTTACAATATAATTCAGGGTTTCGGCGCGCTGCAAGATGTTGGCGTTTTCAACCTGTTCGTAGTGGTAGGGTTTTTTGTAGGAGGCCGGAAATACAAAAACCGGCTGGCCCAGCAATTGCTGCAGATCGTTCTGAAAAAAGTAGGCCTCCTCTTTATCGTTTAGGATAAACAGCTGGGTATTTTTGCTGTTTTTGGCTACGGAGGCAGCCACAACGGCATCCATACTGCCGGATAAGCCTTTTAAAAAGAGACTGTTAGTTCCCCTTTCCTGAAGCTTTGCCTTCAGTAGCTGAATGGGAACATCTTCCTCATACAGTGCCAGTAAATCTGTAACCTTCAAAATGAAATTCTATAATAGCTATACAAAAATACAATAAAATTAGGGGAATGGTAAGTTTTTGGTGGTCATAGTACGCGTAAAACTAAATATCTAAGGTCGTCGAGGTTTTAAACCTCGGCGACCTTAATCTCTCTGTCATTCAGATTCACACCTGTACTTGACTGGTGGGTGTGGAGTACTTCTTCTGTGGTTGTTCTTAGCTACTTTCCGGAAGTTTGCATGCCGTTATCGTACACAAAAGATATACTTTTGATACTGTGCTGATACACGCTTCATACTGTTGTCATACTCCCTTCATACTGTTTTCATACTTATCTAATACTATCCTCATACTTCAGTGATACTTCAATCAAGTTTTTTTCAGTCATTAATCAGGTGTAAAATATCTTCTTTTTCAATTCCGGTATAAATACAAAACTCATCAATTGTAACGAGGCTCTCTTCTGACTTATTGAGTGAACGTTTGATGTTTCGGAGCATGGTTCGTGCTGCTTTGTATTTTTTCCCAGTGATCAGTTGAATGTCGTGATGATAAATAACTATTCTTTTAAGTCTTTTTTGCCCTTTCATGCCGGAATTATCTATGTAAATTTTTAACCGTTTTTATCTGCCGTAAAATTGCATAACAAATTATTACAGGCAATGAAAAAACAATTTATGTTATCCCAGTTATTCCACACAATCCCTTTATTCAAGGGCATTGTGGAGGCAAGTGTACATGTTCGTGTACATGTTCATTCTTACCTCTTTCAATCCAGTATTTAACAAAACAAATCACTCTATGAAAAAGATTATTTTCTTTTTAGCAACGCTGCTTTTGGCATGTGTTGCCCATTCACAACAAGAAGCGCGTGTGCTGCGTGTTAAAGACGGGGATACTTTTATTGCCGAATGGAAGCATCACACATACACCTGCCGACTTGAGCATGTAGATGCGCCTGAACTTTCGCAGGCCTTTGGTTATGAAGCTTACAAAGCCTTAAGCAGGTTGGTATCCGGCAGGAAAATTATTATTACGGCACACAAAAAGGATCTCTATGGCCGGACACTTGTATGTGTAGCTATTGATGGAAAAAGGCTTGATAGTCTGCTTATCCGAAATGGTTTTGCCTGGCACTACTCTGCTTATTCTAATGAAGCTCTTTTAAAGCAATGCATGCAAGATGCTATTCAGGATAAAGCCGGATTATGGCATTGCGGAAAAGAATCTGTTTGCCCACCGTGGCTGTATCGACAATACAATTATAAAAACAAACAAAAATATTGCTTAAGCTGTGAATAATCAGCTATGCGATCAGGGATAAATTTATTTGTTTACTCATTAAGCCTGTAATGCAGTAATCCATTATTTCTTTTACAACCCAAATAACTTACTACTATGGCTAGACAGAATAGCTTATTGAAAATTGACGGAACAATCGGGGGAATGACTTTTACAAGAACCAAAGATGGATTGCTTGTTAAAGAAAAAGTACCTGTGACCAAAAACAAATTTTTGACCAGCCCTAAATATCAACGTACGCGAGAAAATGCTCAGGAATTTGGTATGGCAGGAACATCGGGGAAAATGCTGCGAGACGCTATCCGAAGCTTTATGCAAAATGCTTCTGACAGCAGGGTTACATCACGCCTTACTCAAGTAATGAGTTATATTCTTAAAGAGGATAAAATCAGCTTACGAGGAAGCAGAAATGTTGCAACAGGTATTAAAACTCCTGAGGGAAAAGAATTTCTACGGAATTTCAATTTTAATATTGATGCGATTATGGGCAGTATATTATTCAAGCCTGTAAAACTTGACCCTGCAACAGGTTTGATTACAATCAATAATTTGCAACCCATCAACGAAATTGCAGGCCCACAAGGAGCAACCCATGTAACCATTAAGAGTGCATTTGTAAGCCTTGATTTCAGTACGGGGAAAGCCTATGTTGAATACTCTGTACCTGTTAATCTTAAACTGGATGCTACGGTAAATAATGTGCAATTGGAGCCGGACGAGGTGCCAACGATTACACCAGATACTACCGCAATGCATTTGCTGGCATTGGAGTTTTATCAGGAGATGAATAATGTACAATACTCCTTAAAGAATGGCGCATATAATTGCCTGGAGATTATTGAAATACTCTAATGGAATTATTGCTGCAAAGAATGTATAAAACAGGATTGCCGACTAACGGCAACCTGTTTTATAATGACAAGCTTATTTGTCATACGATTGAGCTACCCTGGTTTAATAATGAACCTAATGTTTCCTGCATTGAAGAGGGGACTTATGAGCTTAACAGATGTTTCAGCCAAAAGTTTGGATGGCACTTTACTATCAAGGATGTACATAAGCGGAAATTTATTTCGATACACCCTGCCAATGATGCCTTAAAAGAATTACGCGGATGCATTGCCCCTGTGCTAGAACTGTTAAGACAAGGAATTGGTATTGATTCAAAAAAGGCCATGGCATTGCTTACAGCTATTGCTTTTCCGGAACTAAAGAAAGGCGAAAAAATTTATTTAACAATCACTTCAACCCATTAAATGTTATGAATGTAGTACAAAGAGTAAAAGCACCTACACCCAAGTTCTTCAAAATATTACGAACGATCGGTTTGAGTTTAGCCGTTGCCGGAGGCACTGTTGTTGCCTCGCCCATTGCCATACCCGCAGCGGTAGTATCGGTTGCCAGTTATGTTATTCTTGCAGGCACGGTTATTACAGCAGTAAGCCAAACGGCTGTAGAAACAACTAAAACACATGAACCACACACCGAACAATAACGGAACCGTAGTATGTACTATTGGAGGGACGCTGCTAAGCGTTCTCTCCAATATACATTCACAAGATCTTGTTAAAACAATTGTGCTGGCAGCTATCGGTGCAACGGTGAGTTTTGGTGTTTCGTGGCTGCTGAAAACGGTTGCCGGAATTTTGAGAAAAAAGTTATGTAAATGATAAAAGGCTTCCGGCAGGGAGCCTTTTTTTGTTCTTTCTTAATTCAACCCAGATGCAGTCAATCCGCAGTAGAGATGTTGCTGCTCTAAAAAATTTGGTGCCAGAAGAGTGTTTTGTATGCCACAGGCATGGGGAGAGGGGCGTTTAGAAATGCAGTCAAAGACTGCCAAATGGCAGACACGAGTCACGCTATCGCTAAAGACTCGCGCCAGGAGAATATCACACTTCTATAGACTTATAATAATAAATTTTGAATTAGCCGGATCACATATTACCTTTACAAGCGAATGAAAAAGATTGCCATAGCTTTTCTAATTATTATTGTGCTACTCCAATGTAGCATAAAGACGGCTATTGTGGCTTATTACAGGATCAATAAGGAATTCATAACGGCTAATTTTTGTATCAATAAAGCCAATAATACAATGCAATGTAATGGTAAATGTTATTTATCAAAAAAAATAAAAGCTCAGGAAGAACAAGAACAAAAAATACCTTCTGTTGTTAAAGGACTGGATAAGCTAGTACTTTTTTGTTCTACTTATTCAATATCCATTCAGAATTCAATATCTTCATTTTATTCAATATTCAATCCTGCATATTTTTTAAAGTATTACAAGTCTCCTCTTGCGGGCATTTTGCAGCCCCCTCAATAATCATTTATTAGAATTGACCGATCTGGAATAATAATCCGGATCAACAACTCATTTATTAAGTTATCGCTCCATATATATGAAGCAGATAACTGATAATGCTATCTATGTAATTCCTGACACATAATAATTCCATTCTATATCACTATTTAAAATTTAAAAGTACGATTATGAAAAAGATAAAAAACAATAGAATATGTTTTCTAATGATGATAATGATTGCCGGTTTAGCTACCGTATCCTGCAAGAAGAAAGATGATGCGGCTACTCCTGCTACTCCCACCGGAACATTGATGTTTCACCTGCATACCAATGTAGATACAAATGAAGTAGATGATTATAATACGGTATATAATATCTCGGATGGAAGAAGAATATCGGTAAGCAAAGCTCAGCTTTATATTTCAAACATTCAATTGATCAAGTTTGACGGTTCTACTTACAGCGTTCCAAATACTATTGTCTATAAAGTACAGGAAACAGAGCCTTACACAATAGGTCAGGTACCTGTTGGTAATTATAAATCGGTAAGCTTTTTTGTAGGTCTTGATTCGACTACGAACCGGAGTACGCCAGCTGCTGCTGACTCTGCTTTAAATCAACCATCTATGTGGTATGGCAGTACCGCACAGCCTAAAGGGTATATTTTTCTGAATTTTCAGGGGAGTATAGATACTTCTACTACTCCAAGCAGCACAGCTGCATTAATGCCTTTTAACTATTTGTTAGGTACAAGCGCTGCTTACAAACAAGTGACTATGCCTGTGCAAAATTATTCTGTCGTACAAAACCAGACGCAATTCGTTCACATGATTATTGATTATAATAAATTGTTTACGGGAATTCAGTTGAATAATCTTAACAATTTAACTCTGGTAACACCTAGCGACAATGGGAATTCGCTAGGCACTAAGCTTGCTAATAACATCCCTTCGATGTTCTCTTATGAGTATTAATTCGAAGAATATAAGTTAAGTTACTTGAGAAAGTATTTTACCATATTTTTAATCAGTCTGATGTTGCTGCAAAGCATTATCAGACTGATTATTGTTGCCAACTACCTGAATAGTATACACGAGTCACGCTATCGCTAAAGACTCGCGCCAGGAGAAAGCAATGCTATTTTGTATTTGCTGTAAAACTTATTTATTCCATCTTATCCAGTCCAGTATTTTTTGTACCTGTTTTTGACGGGATGGATAGGCGGCATATTTCTTTTCCAATAATAGATTATATATTCTTAGAGCCATATTGCGATGATGCTCTTTAAAATAGTGTATATCTGTTTGCAAAACCGACTGTACCGTATTTTCATACCAGGTAAACAGTTCTTCATCCTGCACATCCGGGAAGCCAATCTTAGCAAAAATTACATCTGCAAGACTTGTATAAAAATTGTCTGAATAAAGACCTGCCGCCTCCAAGCCCATAATAAGCTTGCGATTACGCAAATCGGCAATGATCAGAATGAGAATGTCGTTTTTGTTAGAGTCTGTTGTTGTTTCCATAGCTGGTAAAAATTTTATATAGTGGTGTAAAACTATTTTAAAGTTTACTTAAATACAACATAAATGCTGATTAAATATTATAAAGTATACTTTAACACCACTTTGTGTTGATTTTCAGATATTTTGATTAGTGTATATTGACACTAAAATCGAATATTACAGCACTTTATATGGCTTCAAAGAAAATCTATAACAGGATTAAATCTGTACTGGCTGAAAAGGGAAAAACAAATCTGTGGTTAGCAGAAACATTGGGAATGAACAAAACGACTGTTTCTAAATGGTGTACAAATGATGGACAACCTTCTATGGAAACATTATTTGAAATTGCTAAAGCTTTAAATGTTGATGTTCGGGAATTGATTGTATCGACGAAGAAGTAGAGATGCTACTATATCGTAAAAATTAACTTACAACTGCATTCAAATGCAGTCGCCACCAGTTACGCTATGCTAAAGACTATCGCCAGAAAAGAGTTTTACACCTACACAATTGTCAAATTAGCTAACCTCGTGCTGTAACAATGGCTTACCCTTTCAGATTTTAAATTCCATTGTTTCTTTACACTTAATGGCTGTTAAGCGCAATAAATATTCTTATTTATAAAATCAATATTCCAAGAATTATATTAAGATATTATTTGAGTTATTTTTTCCATAGCGCCTTTAAAATCATCATTTATCTTTTCATTTAAAAATTCAGATAGATTTCTTATGTTTTCCTGATTTACATCATAAGTCTTAGTAAGATAATGCTTCCAAGTTCTACCATCTCCTGCATTCCCAGGAACAAGATCTTTAATTATCTCTTTCAAGTCCGGATCAATAGTAATTTTATCAAGTTGAAATAAACCTTTTTCGCCCAATTCAATTATGATTTTTATTCGTTTTCTATCAGATTTAATTAAATCATCATATACTATTGTGTAAAATACTTTTTGAGAATTATTTTCATTTCTAAAATTTCTCCAGCAATCTTTTCCAATTACTTCGCAATTTAAATGATCTCCTAGCATATTTAATTGACTAGAAACAAAACTGATTGCTTCTTTATATGTCAATTGAGCTTTAATAATTTGTTCAGTATGTTTAAAATAAAATTCTGCCTGATCATTTAAGCTTGTATTGTTTGTTAGCTGCTCCATTGTTGTAAAAAAATCATTTAAATAAACATATTTCTTAATATCAATATTAGATGGTAACCCAATCCGTTTAATTTCATTTATCCATTCCTTGTGGGTAATATTAACAAACCTCATATTGTCAGTATAAGGAATTTTTAATTTGTACAGAGTCAAAAGAACACCTCGTTTATTTGCGTTGTCAAATTTTATATGATCCCAATAATCGTTTAGATCATTGTTCAAATAATGATAAATTTTATTTTCAATTATAATAGCTGTTTTTGACTTATCATCACGAATTAATAAATCAATTCTATTACCCTTTGCAGTTGACTCCTCTGAAACACAGGTAAAATCATCAAAACTTATATCAGTTGCATTATGCCTATGAATAAGATTCAATAAAGCCGTTAAAAAGACATTCGCAATATCCGGATGATAATCCTGGTTTAAAAAGTATTCATAGACCCTACTATTAATGATCTCTTTTGTTTGTTGCTTTGTAAATTCAAGAAATCCAATTTCATGTTTTATAGGATCTGGAATTTTTTGTATTAAAAGAGAAAGTAAATCTGTTTCTATTTGACTCATATTTTTAAGTTAAACAATTTTATACATCAGAAACATAACCGGTTTAGTTTACTTTTGCCAATATTTCAGCGACAAACCTTTTTTTGTTTATAATTTTCGATCATCAAAATACTCCGACTCTCGTTTTTTGATCAAATGTTGTAAACAAACAGAACTGACCATAAATCAGACATAGAACAAGGGCCATTTTTACATTCAATACAAATACGAGGATAAATACATAAAAATTACCCGCGTTGCTAGATTATACAGGCTCAACTTTTATAATTTCCCCAAAAAAATCAATATAAATAAGATATTCTCCACCCAAGTTATCTAGTTCTATAACTTTTTTATCAAACTCATTTTGTAAAATACGATCAGTGATGGGCTTTTCATCGATATCTCCATATGACTCATATACTTTTCCTTTCCAGGATACTTTAGGGATTGCCATAATTTCACTTCTTATTTAACGATTCAATAATAGCTCTGAAACTTTCCAAACCTGCTTCAAGATTCTCAACAATATCCAACGCCAATACATCCGGATCGGGTAGGTTATCTAAGTCGGCAAGTGACTTATCTTTTAACCAGGTAATATCAAGAGAAGTTTTATCCCGTGCGATGATTTCTTCGTAATTAAACTTTCTCCATCTTCCTTCCGGATTGGTTTCTGCGTTATATGTTTCCTTACGCTTGTTTCTATTTTTAGGATTGTATAGGGTAATAAAATCTCGTAAGTCTTCCAGCTTTAACGGATTCTTTTTTAAGGTATGATGGATATTGGTGCGGTAATCATATACCCACACTTCTTTTGTCCATGCTTTTTTATTGGATGGTTTACCATCAAAAAATAACACGTTTGCTTTTACACCATTCGCATAAAAGATACCCGTAGGCAAACGTAAGATGGTATGTAGTTCTGTTGTCTCTAATAACTTCTTACGAACGGTTTCTCCTACGCCGCCTTCAAACAAAACGTTATCGGGCAATACAACTGCAGCCTTACCTGTTGTCTTTAACATGGTACGGATGTGTTGTACAAAGTTTAACTGCTTGTTGCTGGTAGTTACCCAGAAATCCTGACGGTTATACGTTAGGTCTTCTTTTTCCTGTTCACCTTCTTCGTTGGTAAACGTCATGCTGCTCTTTTTGCCAAAGGGCGGATTGGCTAAAATATAATCGTAGGTATCCGGTGAAGAAGAAATCAACGCATCTGCCGGAGAAATGAAATTGTCTGAATCGATATCGCCAATGTTGTGTAAGAACAAATTCATTAAAGCCAAACGACGTGTACTGGCTACAATTTCGTTACCAAAGAATGTCTCGTATTTCAAAAACTTCTTTGCGTCTTTATCTAAGTCCTGATTGTCGACAATCCAATCATAAGCTGCTAAAAAGAAACCTCCTGTACCACATGCAGGATCAGCTATGGTTTTCAAAGGTTCCGGACGCAAACATTCTACCATGGCTTTGATTAAGGGACGGGGCGTAAAATACTGTCCCGCTCCACTCTTGGTATCCTCTGCATTTTTCTCTAACAACCCTTCGTAAATATCGCCTTTATCTTTTACGCCCATTAGAATCCAGTTCTCTGCATTGATTAAAGCAATCAGCTTATACAGCTTTGCCGGATCCTGAATTTTATTCTGACTCTTGATAAATATTTGTCCGAGTATACCTTTTTGTTTGGCTAACTCCCGTAGCAAGATATTGTAATGCAGCTCAAGCTCTCCACCACTTTTAGCTGTAAGTGTTTCCCAATTGTATTCTTTGGGAATAGGCATTTTACGACTATGCGGCGGTAAAGTATATTCATGTGCCATCTTAAGAAACAGCAAATACGTTAACTGTTCCAAATAGTCTCCATAGCCTACACCATCGTCTCGTAAGGTTTGACAAAACGCCCATACTTTGGATACGATAGAGGATGCGTTGGATGTATTGGTATTACTCATATAATTTTATTGATCATCATTTTCATATTTAACTTCAGGATAATAATTCTTAAAAACAATTCCAGCTAAGTTATTCCCAGGCAAATTTGCAATTAAGTTATACTTTGTTATTAATCCTCTAGTATGATTGTTAAAATTTTTATCATTGGGAAATTTAAATTCCCATTTCATTCCTAATGTTGATAAAGAATTAATAAATAGCAACGTTTGTTCGTATGTTGAAAACTGAGCTCTAAATATTTTTCCGTAAAAATATTTACGATCATCAGAAAGATAGTCGGAATTTGTTTGATCTAAAAAATTAAATGATTGAAAAAGGTGTCTAAAATAATGGCCTAGCCTATGTTGATGACCGTCATAATAAAATCGTTTAATATTCGAAGCTAATATTTTATTACCCATTTGAGAAATTTTTCCATCATAAGATTTGTCATTTTTAATAATATGTAATTCGTCAATTAATAATTTTAGTTTTTCATTATTATAATTACGTATAACTTTCCAGACCTCAAATGCTGTTTCTTCTGCTTTGGGTTTTAATTTTAGAAACAATAATAATTTTTCAAAATATTCTTTCTTATACTTCTTTCCAAAACGATCTAATAAAACTGATTCTGCTTGATTGCCAAATCCGAAAAATATAACAGAATAAGCAATATCAATTTTGACTAAGTCAATTATATCTACACTAATATTCTTCTTTAGAATAATATTAGAAAGCTCTTTTTTATACTCTTCGTGTAAATAATCATCTGGATTTATTGAATCTGAAAAATGTTTCACTTCATTATAGCACAGTACAAACTCATTAATTATGGCCCTAAAGACTCTCCTATTTTCTGTCCTTACAATTGTTACTCCATTTGATTTATCATAACTCAATTCATTTATATTTTCTTTGTGCAATTTGATCAATTCAAAAAAAGTATTTTGAAAATTCTCTAAATTTGATCTGTCTTTTTGATCATTCAAATCCATTTTCTGTTGTTCATTAGCTTTGAACTGAACCCAAAAAGCCAAAAAAGTAAGCATTGCTGCAGCTATACCAACAAAGGGGCCCATAGTTCCTCCTATAGTATCTCCTATTTGTCCTGTATTAGTAAAATTATAGTCTTGTGAATGGGAAGTAAATAAACTTGGCAAATAACAAATACCTGCTACAACAAAACCAAACGCTAACAAACTATACCAAAAAAAATTATCAAATGTTTTAATCTTACTCATAACTATCAAAATATTTAAGCAATCAATTCCTTATCCCAACCTCTTGCAACAATAAAAGCTAAACACTTTTGCGTTTCCTCCTCTGTAAATTTTTCAGCTTTGTTTTTACATGAAATAGTTTTCAAATCAATCGGCCATTCTCGCATAGATTGATATACCAAAGTCAAATCCGTTGATTTGATATCTTCTACTACTTTGCAAACAGTAGCTAGCAACTCTGTTTTATGAGCTCGTTCTTTCCCTTCATATCTGCCGAATATTACTGCGAGTTCTGCAACGGCATTTATAACTTGATCTTTAAATGGATTGTTATATTTAAATAACTTCTCTTCATTAACGACTTCAATATTTTTATCAATTTTAAAATATTCTTTGTTGTTGATTGCCTTTTTCATTTCAATCGGATACGGACCTAAATGCCCACGTTTGAAATCATAATAGGTCGGCACTCCATAAGCTTTATCTACTAAATAAGCATACTTTGCAGTTGTCATTTCACCATGTGAAATATTTTTTTGTTTTGATATTTTAGCAATCCATCCTAAAATTTGAACCTGATGAATATAAATATTTTTAGGTTTTATTATTTCAGGCTTTTTCTCAATAATTAATTTCCCTTCAAAAGCCTGTTTCAAAATACTTTGACGCAAAGCCTCTGCTTGTTGTAAGCTTTGCGTAATGCTTTCTTCTATTTTATCTGCAACAGATAAACGGCTTTCGATTTCTTGTATTATTAAGTATTGTTCTTCTATTTTAGGTAGAGGAAATGGAATGGTTTTTATTATACCCAAATTTAAAACATCCATTGTTGTTCCTTTAGTCACTCCACTATAAAATATCTTGACCGTTGAACTTTCAAAATAATATTTAAAAAATCTAGGTAAATAAATATTTCTATCAAGTGATATTTTTATCAATCGAGGATTAATAATCCCTTCTTCGCAATTTTCGGGCAGTAGTAATACTTTTCCAACTGTGCCTACTAAGCTTATTAAAATATCAAAGGGCTTTATTTTACATGAACTTAATTCTTGGTATTTTTCTTTGTTAATATAATAATCTCCATAAAAAGCGTTATCATTTATGACTTGCTCCTGGCCATAAATTTTATATCCTTTTTGAACGTAAAATTCTTTTTTTAAAGAAGATCCGAATGGTCCTGCCTTTAAAGCATGTTTATAATTTTCAACTAACTCTGTGATAGTAACAAACGACCATCCCTTCGGTAATTCACCTTCCTTAACATTATCATTCGTCAACTTCCCTTCGAACGCCCATTTCAAAACACTTTGCCTGTATGTTTTTAATTGCTGCTGTGCAATTTTTAAATTCTCTATTCCTTTGTCTAACTTACTAAAGAGTTCTTCTATCTTAGCCACGATGAGATGTTGAGTAGAGAGTGGGGGAAGGGGAATTTCAAAATCTAAAATATGTTCTCGCTTTAGATTATTAATATTGGTTCCTTTTGCAATTTCTGAAATAAGCTTTCTATATGAATTACCTTTAAAAATATATGAAATGTATTTTTTGTTAACTGTTTCATTTAATCTCAAAAGAGCGCAAAATGCTCCATAACTTCCATCAAAATCCTTTAATGCAACTGCAGATTTACCAACCAAGTGTTTACTTCCGCTAGACATTGCAAAAACTATATCATCCTTTTTTATATACTGCTCATCTTTAATTAAGCACTTTGGAACATATACTAAATCGTCGAAATTTAATCCACCATTTATATTATTGCCTCTTAAAATTGGAGATGATCCTTTAAAAGGCAAATTAGATGCAACATCTTTAGTGTAATTAATCCCTCTAATCAATTTTGCAATTGAAAAAACATTCGTTATTTCCCAGCCTTGCGGCAATACATTTTCCTTCTCCATCAATTAAACCCTCCCACCTCTTTATATTTCTCAGCATTCAAAATCAACATATCATAAAAATCAACCTTATTAAATGTTATTGCACGGTTACTTTCATCTACAGAGTTCTGCCCGTTATAATATCTATAACCAGAAGTAATAGTCTCTTCTACCTTAATCGAAATCACCTTAGATTTAAAAGTAATTTCATAATTACTAAAAGCCCCATCCTTCATGGCTAATGATACTAATCCAATGTGGGTATAATAATCATAATTATACCCATCATTTAGCAATTCCTTATTTTTACAATTATTAAATTTTAATATTAAAGAATCTATATCATATATTTTTGATAAATAAAAAAACAAATTAAAATATAAGAGTTTATTATAATAATGCTTGGAATTTTTTATACTCTCTTGAAATTTTCCAGAAATAATTGATCGGATATTTAACTTTTTCAATTTAATAATATCCCTTAAAGTAATACTCCCCGAGTCAATTAAATCTGTTAATACACAAATTACAAAATCAAGCCCTTCATCTGTCTTGTTAGGTAACATATGCTCTCTCAAAGACCAAGTTAGCTCTGTTATTGCATGTTTATTATCATAGTAAAATGGTTCTTTACTATAGTACTTATTTATATACCCTTCAAAATCAACATTGGGACCATATCTATATGCAAACGTATGTCTGATATTATTATAATCACCAACAATTATAATCTTATCAAAACCGAATTTATTGGTCGATTCACCCAATTCCGGAGCATCAAAATGGGCAGCAAAAATATTTAATATTCTGAATATGTGATCGGGGTCCATCCGATCAAGATCTTCGATGATTAAAACATTTTCTTTACCGCTATCTACTTTTAAGCGTTCTAATAATTGACGGATCAATTGCGTATAAAAATTATCTTCAAAGACTGAGCCTTCTTTTGCATACAGTTCTTCAATAAATTCTTTTGTCTTTTGCTCATCATCAATTTTCATTTTATCATGATGATCGAAACAATCTTTAGCAAGTTTATATAAAGGATCTAAAATATCATAAGCACTTTTGCCAATTTTCGGAATTAAAGAAACTAATGTTGAAAAAACTCTTATCGGATCACTTTTGAAAAATTGTGGTACTGTTTGATAATAAGAAAATGATTCTTTATCAAACGAAACATTGGTGGATAATAGCTTAAATAAAATTTCAGTTTTAATGTATTTAAATACATCTTCATTATGTGAAATGGAATAATTTACCGGGAAAACTTTAAATACTTCGTATGTATCTTTATGCTGTTCTTCGAAAAAATAATTCAAAAATGTTGTCTTTCCTTGTCCAAAGGGAGCAGAAAATAAAATCTTCACATTGTCCGACTGTTCAATATGCCTTTTGAAATCTCCAAATGGACTTTTAAGAGATACATTATTATTGATCGTTATATAATGAACATGAATTTCTAAATCTTCTTCATAATCATTATTATAAATCAATTCAAGCTTATCAAAATCGGTATTAAAGATTACCGATTTATCAATTTCAAACGCCAATTGAATCCCACCATTACGTAAATGATTAAAACCAGTATATAATGAGTCTGTTGATCCTTTTCTATTTTTACTATTTGATTTAAAAAAATCAACTGAAATACATTCAATAATATTCTTTAACGCACTTATATTTTCATTTGTTAAAGAAGGTATGGTTATTTTTGTAATCTTTACAAATGGAGATTCCGGATTGAATGGAATTACTTTAGTAGAAGTATTTTTATTTAAGGCAATGAATTTTTCCATACTATTATTTATATGCAGCCATAAATGTAAAACCCTTCGGTATTTCTATTTTATTATTCACTTTCCGTTTTCTAATTAAGCAAAGACTAATTGATAGTCAGCCTGTTATTATTTGTTTCCATTTCTGAATTAAGCAAAGTCGGTTGAACCTTTTAATTCACCTAACATTCCACCTACCAATATATTTTCAATATTCATTTTATCAAATAGCCATCAAATAACAAATACTTGATTATCAATAGATATTTATCTAAATATGTCCTCCTATCAAATAACCATCAAATAAGATTTCCGCTGTTAAATATAGCGTTTTCAAACCAGAAATAGCCTTTTATCAAATAACCATCAAATAATAAGTAACTGATTACCAATAGATATTTATCTAAATATAACCGCCTATCAAATAACCATCAAATAAGATTCTAAGCCCAAAAAGGTAAGTAATCGGCATATTTTCTGGATTGACTTTCAGGATTCCCTACCTTGACCAAACCATCAGTTAAAGTTTCTTTAATAATTCTTGATACCGTTGCTGAATTTTTATCGTCTATTTTAAAGCGCTCTCTCAAGCTTTGATTCGTCATTTTCTCATTCATGACATATCGCAAACAACAATGCTGGTAGCAAGCCCGTATGCGTTCACTTTTATCCATATCATTCAAAACCTTATAGGCAAATAATACTGCTACAGTATGTTTTTCTTTTATACGAATATCAAATGGAGGTAATTGATACAGCTCAATATTAAAAACAACTTTATCCAAACCACTTCCTTTCTTTTCGCAAATACCCAAACGTCGCATAATGGAGGAGAGCATTTCATTTCGGGATTGGTATTCATCAATGAATCGATCAGGAGAAATTAAAGGAATTCCTGGATTTGTAATTTCAATCCGGTCGCTATAAATTTCAATTAAAGGAGATGAGCCCTTTTCAAAAAAATCCTGATGAACAAGTGCATTGGCCACTAATTCTCTGACAGCTATTTCAGGATACATGAGTTTCGTTTCCCTGAATGCAATACCAATTACCTCGTTACTTGGAAGCAATGCATTAATGTATTTTATCAAACCGTTAAATCCAACAGCATATCCGTATTGTCCATCCTGATCTTTGATGGTTTTCAATTTATCTTTGCCCTCATATTGAATTACCCGAGGTGCTCTAAATGCCAATTGATCAAAATTATTCAAATCTTTAGCAAATAAGATTGCTCCTAAATTAGTAATACTAAACCCATGTGACTGCCGTATGATAAATTTCTCTGATATAAATTTATCAATGACTGCTTCGCGATTACTGGGATATGGTAATTTTAAAAGATCAAAATAGGATTGTGTATCTAATAGCTGCACTACATCCTGAGCGGATTGAACTTCTAAGGCAATTCCTTTTTCAAAAACTTCCTTAGGTTTATTTAACCAAATCTTTCTTTCCTTTTCAGGAAAATCTTTCATTTTGCGGGTAATACTGCCAACTCTTATATAATCAATATGTTCGAATGCTGTTGGTTGTCCATGTGCAGCCTGAATCTGAAAAATGGCGAGAGGGTTGCCATGATAAACCGTTTCTAATATAGTTACTTCTATACGAGGAGAAACTCTTTGTAAGAGCCAATGTTCTAATTCGTCATTGCCAACTTTTTCTGCTCTTGGATTAAAACTTGTACCCGTAGCTTTAAGTGTTTTATCATCCACTCCAAATACTAAATAACCAAATGGCTCACTCTGTAAACTCGCTCCATTACTTAATGCAGAAATATATTTACCAATATCCTCACATGTCTGGTAATTCGATTTGAATTCAACCCATTCACATTCTTTAGGAAGTAATAGTAAACGATCAATAACCTTATGTAACTTAGCTTCTGTCATCATGCTGCCAATGCCTCATTTAATTCTTCAATAATAGAATCTGTTTGGTCACCAAACAATTGCCACAACTTGCTTAATCCACCTTCTGCATTAAAGGGCGTAAAATCAAAGTCGTCTTTTTCGATCTGAAAACTATTGGCCACATAATCTTTCATCATCCGCAGCCAATGCATCTGTTCTTCGGTAAACTTTAAATTTCCAGCTTGTTTTTTAAAAACCCAATCCTGAAAGTTTTTATCTACTGTTTTATCGTAAGCTGTTAATGTAGTATCAATTCCACTCACTCTACGAATTAAAGATACCAAAGCAATTAATTCATTTTTAGCCGAACCATTGGCTTTCTCTAATTGCTCGTATGCACGCCACACTAGCATAGGAGCCAATATAGGTTTTTCCGTTTTTATTTTTTCACACAAATCCTTAATCATTTTATAAGAAAAGGCTCTGCGCTGATATGCCTGCGCATAAAAAATCTGCAAGGCTGTAATTTCATCTTTGTTGCTTTCAATCCATGCTTTAAAATCATGAATGGTGGTTTCGGCAGCAGCTTCGTTATCTTTCACCCAACCAATATTTGTGATGGTATCGATATTTACCACATCAATAATCTGATCGTATTTTTTACGGATATCAACAATAAAGTCGCGTAAATCCGGATTGTGGAAAACAGCAACTGCTTGTTCAATCAGTTTTTGTTTTTCCTTTTCAATAGCTGCTTCGATTTCAATTGGTGCCTGGCCTCTTAGTCCAGTTTGAACGGTGGATTCAATTATCGACAAACTATCTGGATCGTATGCATTGAGCAATTGCTTTACAATATGATTGATAGTATGTCCATTGGCATGTTCGGCAAAACGCATTTTGTCCTTTTCGGAAAGTTGTCGGTCTAAACGAATCAATCTATTTGCCAATGTAGTCAACAAATCTTCAGACGTGTTACCCATAGACACATGTTGCAAAACATCTTTCAGAGATACGCCAGGTGCTTTCTCCAGCGGTCGGCTATCCGTTTTTTGCGAACCTTCAACACCAATGGCATCTATGATTACAAAATGATCTTTGCTGAATTTAGCAGCAGGAGTTCCTTTGGCTTTTAATTCTTCTACTGAGCAAGTTCGAGTACCGCGGCCTTTCATTTGTTCGTAATAGCTGCGACTTTTTACATCGCGCATAAACAACAATACTTCCAGCGGACGAATATCCGTGCCTGTTGCAATCATATCTACAGTTACAGCAATCCTTGGAAAATAATCGTTTCGAAACTGTTGTAGAACAGACTTCGGATCCTCTTCGCTTCTATATGTAATTTTTTTACAGAATTTATTTTCTTCACCAAATTCTTCGCGTACAATTTCAATAATATCTTCGGCGTGCGAATCGGTCTTTGCAAAAATCAACATCTTCGGTACTTCAAAATTTCCTTGATCATCCATTCGATCTGGAAACATGTTGGGTAAGTTTTCTTTTACTGCTCTAATGATCGTCCGAATGGTACTTGGATTTACAATGTCTTTATCCAGTTGTTTACCACTGTACTCAACTTCTTCATCTATGGCTTCCCAGAATTTTTTACGTGTTAATCGTTCGCGTTTATCAACCTGTTCCCCAATGCTAATCTTACTACCTTCTTTGGTTATTTGTGTTTCAATCGTAAATACATTGTATGGTACTAATACACCATCAACAACTGCCTTTTCATACCCATAATCACAAACCAGATTTTGATTAAAATATCCAAATGTCCTGTTATCAGGTGTTGCAGTTAAACCAACTTGAAATACATCAAAGTAATCCAGTACTTGCTTCCAAAGATTATAGATGCTTCGGTGGCATTCATCAATAACAATAAAGTCAAAAAACTCAATTGGTACTTTTTCATTGTAGCCAACAGGAATAGCAGCTTTCGCTTCAAAGGTTGTTTCGTTGGGATTTTGTTCTTCCGCACTTTCATCCAATTCTGTTTCTTTTAGAATGGAATACATGCGTTGAATGGTACTGATATATACCTGGCTATCGTTTGGAATAAAGGAACTGCTTAAACGGGTAACACCATAAAGTTCTGTAAACAAACGGTTATCATCGTTTGCTGTATATGAACGAAATTCCCCTTCAGCTTGCTCTCCCAGATTCTTGGTGTCAACTAAGAACAAAATACGTTTTGCTTTTGCAAATTTCAACAAACGATAAATAAACGTGATGGCTGTAAACGTTTTGCCAGAACCTGTAGCCATTTGAATCAATGCCTTTACTTTTTGATCTTTAAAGGACTTATCTAAATTGGTGATTGCTGTAATCTGACAATCCCGTAATCCTTCAACAGGCAAGGACGGAATATCATATAATCGCGCACGCAATGTTTTATCTTCTTTTGTCCATTGTAAAAATGTTTCAGGACGATGAAAGGTAAAAACATTCCTTGAACGAGGTTTGGGATCACGATAATCTGTAAAGCGAGTTACTTCGCCTGTACTTTCATATACAAATGGTAAAGGATCATTATTTAATAACCGAAGCTTTGCCTGAGCATATTGCAAAGATTGCTCTTCAACCGTTGTTAATCGAATGCCTTCTTCTTCCCGCTTAGCTTCAATAATGCCAACGGCTTTTTTATCAACGAAAAGCACATAGTCTGCAGGACCAATATCCGTTGGATACTCACGTACAGCAACTCCCAAACCAGCAGTAAGATTTATTTTTTTCTTATCCTGAATCAGCCACCCACAAGCAAGTAATTGCTTGTCGATATGATCTCTAGCTATCTGTTCAGGATTCTGATTTATCATTATAAAAAAGTAATGCCACAATATACAAATAATTAAGTAGTTGAACGATTGTTGACATTATAATTAAGATTTGGATGCAATTACCATTTATCATTTGAGACACCATCACATTTAGTTCTTCATTTATCTGCCCCGTTTAGACAAAAACTTATATGTAGGTATATGGCGTACAGAAAAAGGTGTAATACATGTTCAGAATATCTTATAAAATAAGGGTATCTGTCAATTTTGAAGAATGATGGTTTTTATATTCTCTTATCCTTGCTACCATCACTAAATGAAATAAGGTTGAACATTTCGCGCATGCGGCTTCTTACTCTATTACCATAGATGGCTTCGATTTCCTGGGCATTGAGATTGGTGGTGATGTGGGTGATCATGTCGCGTTGTATAAACAGATCGTATCGGCTCAACAGAATTTCTGCCATTACGTTGCATTCGTTGCCGTAATACTTGAGGCTGTTTTCTGTACCTAAATCATCAAAGCAATATACCTTGGGTACTTTTGTGCCTTCTTTCATTTTAAATGACTGGTAACTGTAGCTGTGCAATACCTGATAGCCTTGTGCAATAAAATCGTAGCCTATTTCGCGACACGACTTCATGAGGTATCTGTCGGCTTTGGGGATCATGTAATTGATGAGCTTCATCAGTGATGTTTTGCCACAGCCAACCGGGCCAGACAGTAGAATGCCTTTATTGAGATCTATGTTGTACCTGCGGGCATTCTTCGCATCCTTTATTGTATAAATTAGGATTTTAAAAATCACTTCGTAATCCTGGGGATCGACCAGAAATGTTTCGCCGAAGAATTGTTTTCCTCTTTCATTGAGGTAACGTACGCAGTCTTCGAAATCAAGAACTGTGGCGGGCTGTTCTAATATGTCGTTTTCTAACATACTTTCCTCACAGTGGTTCGGAGTATTTTTTGTTTGTAGCTGCGTGCAGGTTTCCGGTTTTTGTTGTTTGCTGGTTTGATTTGTTAAAATTTCCATTGTTATCAAATTTTGATTTGTTTAAGATCCATTTTTGGGCTGCTGCTTTCCAGTCCTGTATGTGTGTTTTGTTACCGGTACACCATCCCGTTGCTTCGTAATGAAAAAAGAACTTGTCTGCTTCGTGTTCTTCCCATTCTTTTTCTTTAAAAAAATTAATTACATCGTTTTGGGTTGGGTTGTCTTTTTCTTCTTTACCCAGTTTATCTTGTTTATTATTGTTTGTATATAGTAGATGTACACCAGCTTGTACAGGCGGTGTACGTGTTGCAGTACATGTGCCTGTACGAACAGATGTACAGAAGCTGTACATGCTGATAGATGATGTAAAAGGATTGCGACTGGGTGTGTAATTTAAATAGTCCCATTCGTGCAGTTCTTTCAGGCATTTTGTGTAGGTGGAGAGTGAACCGATGTGAGCGGCTTTCATAATCTCCAGTCTTTTGTATATGACGGGATTTTTAAACCGGTTTAAATTCCATTGCTGAAAGAGTGCCATATACAGGGCAACATGGTATGACGTTAATCTTTCGTCGTCGTAAACAATTTCAAAAAATCGATTCAGGTGTTTGATGTAGTTCATGTTTATCTAAGGTTAAAAGAATTGAGAGCAGATGTTCTCATAAAATTGCTGCGCAAAAATTGCTTGCATTGCTTTTGAATACAATACGTACCCATACGTATTTTAAGAAATGCATGACGTATTTTTCTACGCATGAGGTATACGTACATTGGTACGTATACTAATATTTAGGTATTGCTGCTATCAAACGATTTTAACCAATGTTAAAATCGTTTGTGATTATAAATTTTTTCTTGTGTTCAACTACAACATTATTTAGCTTTGAAAAATTTTAAACAATATTTTATTTGCTGCCGCAATGATTGAAGCTACTTACTCGGATAGAAAATCTGCTGTTCAAATACTATCAAAATCGTTTGACTCAAACAAAAGTGTGGAGTATGTTATTAAGGGCGGACCTAAACGCCGCACGCAGATTAGAGCTTTAATGGAATATGCGTTTGATATGTGTATGCTCTTTGGGGAAGTATACATATCGGATGATAAAAAAGCCTGCGCATTAATTTTGCTTCCGTATAAAAAGAAACTCACGTTGAAAAGCATTGAGCTGGATATTAAAATTTTGTTTTTCTGCAGCGGCATAAAAAAATTATCGAAGGTGTTAAAAAGAGAAGAAGCTATTCGGGATTTTCATCCTGAAAATAAATATGCTCATTTGTGGTTCCTGGGGGTTTTACCGCAAGAGCAAAGGAAAGGCTATGGAAGCAAATTACTTGCGGAATTAACAGCGTCTTATTCTAAAAGACATTTACCTGTATATTTAGAAACTTCTACCCGATCAAATCTTCCGTGGTATGCCAGACATGGATTCACGCTGGTTAAAGAATTGCGCCTCGGTTATTCTTTATTCATTCTTAAAAAGGATTTAACACTCTATCATGCTTTTGCCCGGAACTGAAATACATCTTGTTGTTTTTTTTATTTTACTCGTAGAGTTCGTTTTCTTTTTATTTCAAATTCTATACTTTCTTGCCAGACCAGAAGATACACCTAGATTGTGGTTTTTGCTGCTGCTGTTCTTTCTGGTATATTATAATGCGGTAAGCGGTTTTTTGCCTGATGAGAAAATACATCTATCGATGGAAATACAAAATATCATAGCCTATTCAGGAGGGCTTTTCTTATCCTTTTATTTACCTTTTTATATATTTAAATCTTTTCGATTAAGTACGCTTAAATTCTATGCGTATTGGGGATCGGCATTGTTTTTACTGATGCCATTTATTATGTGTTTTATATTGCCTTATTATTTAACCGGTGATCTAGGTATTAGCCGTCAACTTGTAATAATCGTTCCTTTTGTATATGCATTGAGTTTTATCTATTCGCTCAGTCATGCTATTTATTCTTCTTATTCGTACTTAACAGATCGCTTCTCGAAAATTGAAGTACTGGGCATTTATATGACGGTTGTATTATGGACGCTGCTACCTATCATTGTTTATTTTGACGGAAGCCAACTGCTGGAAAATACGGTTGCCAATACAGGTTTTCTTTTTTTAATCCTCATTGCTATCCGAAAAAATATTACTGTATCGAGGGAAGAGTATAAGATGTTACTTTCTTCAACAAATATTCCGGCAACAGATACACGTTTATTTAACGGAAAAAGATTTGAAGAAAACTGTGATGCATTTAATTTAACGATCCGTGAGAAACAACTGGTCCATTATCTCGCCAAGGGATATACCTATAAAGAGATAGCCGAAGAGCTTTTCATATCTGGCCGGACCGTTGCCAAACATGTAAGCAACATTTATGCAAAGACTGGTGTGAGCCAGAAGGGTGAGTTGCTGGAAAAGCTGGAATATTCGCGGTTGATTGCTTAATAACACCGGGATTATTGCTGGTTTAAATGAGTCGTCGGACCGCCGGAAAAAAGCGGTCTGACGACAGTGAACATATCACCATCTAACGTCGTCGAGGTTTAAAACCTCGACGACGTTAGTATTTTCGCAGTTGATTGCTTACTAACACCGGGGTTATGCTCTTGCCTGAGTATTTGAAAGAACTTATCGTTGTTGGTTTAAATGAGTCGTCGGACCGCCGGAAAAAAGCGGTCTGACGACAGTGAATATATCACCATCTAACGTCGTCGAGGTTTTAAACCTCGACGACGTTTGTATTTTCGCCGTTGATTGCTTACTAACACCGGGGTTATGCTCTTGCCTGAGTATTTGAAAGAATTTATTGTTGTTGGTTTAAATTTAAGTCGTTGGTCCGCCGGAAAAAGCGGTCTGACGACAGTGAACATATTTGCTTCCTCCCGGGGGTAAGTTATATCATAAAAGCAGCATTTCATGATGGAGGTGAATCACCATTCACTAAAGAAATTGTGGTGAAAATGAAGTAGGTTCGAGTACAAACGTCGTCGAGGTTTTAAACCTCGACGACGTTAGATTTTTAGTCCATACACCATAAATACAGTTTCAGAATAATTAAATATTGAATCAATGATTTAATTAACAATTATTTGGGTTTATTTTAAAACGGTTTTAGAAATTTAAAATCGGTGATGATTTTAGTAAACAGAAGTGGCGATGGTATAGGGGTATAAAGGTATACCCGGAACGGTATTTTTACACTTTTTGTCCAGGGAGGTGTACCCGTTTTAGACTGGTTTTAGAAACCAAATTGGCCAGAAGGGACTGCTATTTTTTCACTGCCTGAACAGGCCAAAAACACGTACTGAAAAGTGCTGCTGTGAATAAAAAGAGCTCCCTTGCCCGACAAAATTGGGAAAAGTTATTCACATTTTCAATTTTATTTTTAAAATCCAGTGGTATTGAAGGGAAGTAAAGTGGTACTCAAATATGGTATTTTACCTTTTTAAAACCTTTTTATTGCTCAAAAAGAAAACAATTGAGGTGGTAATGAGCAAATTGGACGATTTTTTGATTTTCCTGAATTTTGCCCTGTTACCTTTGGTCGCTTCGAACGTATTTACCTGTAATAAAGTTGTGTCTAATCCTCTTTATTTTCTTAAATTGTATTATTAATATAATTAATAGAAAATTATTGTTTGCTGATAAATATAAACAATTGATTTTCAATGATTAATTATTTACCCGGGTGATAGTAGTATGTTTTTAAAAACAGGTTTTAAGTTACTTTTCGGTTTCCTTTTGGCTATCCTTATACAGTTGGGTAGTAAGGCGCAGACATGGCCGGGCGATACCATTCATGTCAATATCAATACAGGTAACCCAACCTTTCCTTTTCCCCAGTTTTTAGAATACGAGAACGGACAAACACTGGCGGCAAATAATGCGGTGGGGGTAACCCATGCCGATATGGAAAAAGCGATGCGTGAGGCCTACCAGATTATGATGCACCGTGCGCTGTACGTGCCGGGAAAATCGCTGGGGGGTACACAATACATACAGTTTAATAATAGTACGGTGCCCCAGAATTACGGGACCTTTGTTTCGGAAGGGGATGGTTATGCCTTATTGGCGGCGGCCTATTTTGCCGATAAAAAAACATTTGACGGGCTCTGGATGTGGATTCACGATAACAGGCTGAGCGGTGTTAAGAAATACCTGGATTGTACGCCTTTAAGAGCAGGGTATACCTACGGAGCCGGTTTTGCAGGCTGGAACGATACCGATGCTGATGGTGTGGGATCTACCAATGTGAACTCGGCCGGAGATGGAGATGTGGATATTGCTATGGCTCTGTTAATTGCCTCTAAACAATGGCCCGCCGGTATGGGTACCACAGATGCCTGCGGAAACCCGATCAGTTACAAGACGGAAGCCTTGAAAATGATTAAAGTATTGGTGGATACCTTATATTATACGACAAGTCCCTTTGGGGCACAGGCGGGTGTAAAAGGGTATTTATCCGGTATTGTGGGTATTGACGGGTATATTAAAAGCGGTAATACCTGGGGGGAAGTAACCAATTGGAGATATACGGCTGCGAATACGATTTATCCCTGGGCACTGGCAAAACCGGATCCGATACAGGTGAATAGCCCTTATGTGGATTATAATGCCCCGGCTTATTTCAATGAATTTGCCGATTTTTTGGCTGCCAATGGCGGTACTGCCTGGGAGATTAGCCAGTGTAAACGCTGTGCCTCATCCGGAGACTGGACAATCGGGCAAATGTATAGTAAAGGCTATATAGCCAGTGCGGGTAATTATACGGTGAGTGACAATGGTGCCACCACGACCTTTGGTTCTTTTGCTGCGGGAGAAGATTTCAGGTGTTCGTGGAGAACGATATTAAACTATGTGTGGCACGGCAATCCGGACTCAAGCTGGAACGCGGCTACGCACCAGATCGTACCCGGAGGAAATACATACGAGTACAGCATGGCCCTGCGGCAGAAAGATTTCCTGAAATTTCCGAATTCCATTCCGGGTACTGCAGCAAGTGCGTATTGCAGCACGCTGGGGGCCTCACCCGATCCGAGTTGCCCCAACTGGAGAGGGGTGGCGCAGATTAAACAGCAGTATGCACCCAACGGATCGGTATTGGCAAATTATGGTGTGAACTGGATGGTTGGAACGGGTATGCCGTCGGCTGTAGCCTCGGGTGACCTGGATTTGACTGCGGAGTTATACAGGCAGTGCGAATTGCTTTGGGATGACCAGAGTGGTTCACAAACCTTACCCGATTATCAGCGCTATATTGGCAGTACACCAAAATATTTTCACGGCTGGTTTAGAACACTGGGTATGCTTACGGGATCCGGAAACCTGCACCCCCCGGATAAAATGGTGGCGGCAGCAAATATTAAAGTATATATGGCCGTAGATAAGACCTTTGCTTACGGCGGAGATTTGATTACTTACACGATCAGCTATAGAAATTACGGTACAGTAGCTGCTGCCGGAGTAAAGATTGTTACTACACTGGATTCCGATTATCAGTTTGTTTCTGCCACGGGTGGAGGATCAAACAGCGGGGGTACCATTACCTGGAACATTGGTTCCATACCGGGATTCGTAACAGGCGGCCTAGCGGCAACACAGGGAACCGTATCTTTTGTGGTGCGGGTAAACCCGACCCCGGTACATAGCCGCGTGTGTTTGACCAGTACCATTACGGCTTCCAACGCACCCTCCTGGATAAGCAACGAATACCCGAACAATGCTACTTATACCATGGAACGCAATTGTGTGGACTTGTTGCTGAACAGAGTATTGGCGATTCAGAAAACAACCGACAGACCGGTGATGAACTCCGGAGATGTGGTAAACTTTACCCTGAACTTTCAGAATAAAACAGGATCGAACCTGTGGCTGAACGGGGGCAGAGACCGTGTGGTTATGTCGTATGCAAACTACTATCCAACGAACGGAACGGATTTCTATCAGTTCTACCGGATCTGGCACTCGGCACACGAAGCGTATATCAATCTGGGCAATTACCGCATTTCGTATTTTATGAACGATGGTGCTGCTATTGGCCAGTACAATGCGGCCACAAACCCCACCGGTTGGAGTACATACGTAGATAACCAGAATGACCTGAATAAATACGGATACAACCCTACAACCCTGCCGCTTAACCAGCAGCTGAACTTTACCTACCAGAAAATTCCCTGGGGCTCTGATGCCAACGGGAGCTGGAACCAGCGTATTGTGACGCAGTTTGCGCAGGTACTGTCTGCGCCATCTTCTCATATCTACGATAAATTAGACAGTGAGTATTTGATACATAAAGGTGTAGTTGGTCCGGGCTTTACCCGTACCCGTATTGCATCCAACCCATCCTCTATTCTTCAGAGCCGTTTGACCGATGACTGGTCGTACAGTACTGCCGTTGCCAATACGGCATTGGACGGGCAGGCTCAACGCTTTTTTCCGGTTTCGCCAACGTATACAAACGATGCTACAAACTTTGCTCCGGTATCGCCGGTGAATTACAGCAAGGATGTGTGCGATGCCACGCCTGCAAATTTTCAGCGGGTATTGGTAGAAGAATTTGATGGCTATACCTGGAGACGTATTGCGGGTCTTGGTCCTTTGCCGGGCAGAGAAACCTACAATGTTACGGTAACCGATTCCATTCCGATTCAGTTGTCGTGGAACGGTTTTACTGCTGCCACTACGCTGGGTGTAACGGCTACGTACACGGCGCTTACCGGCAACCCGAATTTTTCCGGGTATGTGAAATGGACGGTGCCGGTGATGCTGGTTGGGGAAAGCGGATTGCTTACCTACAGTACTATTGCTAAATCTCCCTGTGCGGAAAAAACATTTGTGAATGCGGGCTGGATCTGGTCGGATGTAGACTCTCCAGATTCCTCGGCCGTGAATTTAAAGCTTACCTGTACACAGGTACCGCCTACACCACCGGTACAAACTTCGCTGGTGAAGACCGCAGATAAAACATCGGCTGTAGTCGGCGACGTAGTTACGTATACCCTGACGTTTACGAACCAGTCGGGCTCTACTGCCTCGTGGGCAGGCAGCAGTACTTCGGCTTCAGACTGGCAGGCATTGGGTAACGGTGTGATTCCTAAATTAACAGGTTCTGTTATTTCTCTGGATCAGAACGGCGGGAACACCCCTCCGGGAACATACGGATATGGTTTCGGACTTAAAAAATCGCATGGTGTGAATGGCTATATCGATGCCACCATTGTACCAACCAATTCCAGTACCTTCTCCTTTATATACCGCTACCAGAGCGGTACGCCGGGGCAGTCGGATTTTCAGGGACTGCGGCTCGACATCAGTCCGAACATCGGGGGCAACAACTTTATTGCCTTTACCCTATACAACAATACCACACCGATAGCCACCATAACGGGCCTTTCATTTGGCGGAAGCGCGAATCCGATTAAGATTAAAACACAATTGGTGGACGATAAATTATACATCTGGATCAATGATTACACGGGGGCACCGCTGAAAGTGATCTCGGGCATTACCCAGTTGAATGCGGGCTATGCAGGGATCTATGCGAATGGTTCTCAGCAAACCCTTTCTTCGTATACCACCCATTTTGATTCGGCCTTTGATCTGATGCTGAGTGACCCGGTTCCTGCACAGTTGAATGGCGTTGCAAATATTTCGAACGCAGGTGTATTAACGGGTACAACTGTTACCTGGCCAACGGTGCCAGGTCCGATTCTGGCCAATGCGGTTATTACCCGCACATTCACAGCGGTAGTAAATACCTGCACCAATTTCATTACGAATATTGCGACTGCATCGGTGTACGGCGTATCAAATATTCAGTCTCAATATGTGATCACCTGCGGTACAACTACACCTCCGTGTACCAAACCAAACATTACTTCGGCCACCACAGGTGCTGCTTGCAGCGGCGTGGCGCAGAACTATGCGATTACAAGCGACCTGCCATCGACATATTCCTGGACAAGAGCGGTGGTGACCGGTATCAGCAATACAGCAGGCAGTGGCAATACGAGTTCGATTACTGAAACTTTAACAAATACGACAGCCGCTCCGATTAATGTGGTATATGTAATTACGCCTACATCTACGGCACAAACCTGCGTAGGTCCGACATTTAATTATACGGTCACTGTAAATGCGAGTCCGACGATCACGGGCACGTTGGGAGTGTGTATTGGTTCAACGACAACGTTGACAGGGTCGGGTACGGCAGCGACAACAAGCCCGTGGGTATCAGCCAGCACGGCGGTAGCAACAGTAAGCAGTACCGGTGTAGTAACGGGGGTATCAGCGGGTACGAGTGTAATTACTTATACGAACAATAACGGCTGTAAACAAACGGCAACGGTGACAGTAACTGCATTGCCGACGATTACGGGTACACTGAGTGTCTGCATCAGTTCAACGACGACATTGGTTGGCTCTGGTACGGCAGCGACCACAAGCCCATGGACCTCGGCTACAACAAGCGTTGCTACGGTAAGCAGTACAGGCGTTGTAACAGGGGTATCAGCGGGTACGAGTGTGATTACGTATGTGAACAGTAACGGCTGCGGTGTAACAGCGACCGTAACGGTTAATCCGCAACCAACGATTACCGGCACCTTGAGTGCGTGTATCGGTTCAACGACAACCTTGACAGGCTCTGGTACTGCAGCGACCACGAACCCGTGGGTATCTACTACTACGAGTGTAGCAACAGTAAGCAATACCGGTGTAGTAACCGGCGTAGCTGCAGGGACGAGTGTAATTACGTATACCAATAATAATGGCTGCGGCGTAACGGCTACGGTAACTGTAACGGGCTTACCAACGATTACCGGTACGTTAACAGTTTGTGCCGGCCTAACGACAACCTTAACAGGCTCTGGTACAGCAGCGACCACAAGCCCTTGGACTTCTGCCACGACAAGTGTAGCCACCGTAGATAATGCAGGTGCAGTAACAGGGGTATCAGCGGGTACGAGTGTAATTACCTATACAAATAATAACGGCTGTAAACAAACGGCAACGGTGACCGTAAATGCACTTCCAACGATTACGGGTACACTGAGTGTATGTGCAGGATTAACGACAACCTTAACAGGCTCTGGTACACCGGCAACAACAGGTACCTGGAGCTCAGCAAGTACAGCAGCAGCAACCGTGAGCGGCACGAACAGCACCTCAGGTGTAGTAACAGCAGTAGCAGCTGGCAGCAGTGTGATTACCTATACGAACAGCACTGGCTGTAAACAAACAGCTACGGTAACCGTAAATGCGTTACCGACGATTACGGGTACATTAACAGTTTGCGCAGGGCTAACCACGACCTTAACAGGCTCGGGTACAGCAGCGAGCACGAACCCGTGGGTATCGGCCACAACAAGTGTAGCCACCGTAGATAATGCAGGCGTAGTAACAGGCGTAGCTGCAGGCACGAGTGTAATTACCTATACGAACAGCAACGGCTGCATAAAAACAGCGACGGTAACCGTAACAGGCACCGTAACGGCATCGGTAGCTATTGCCACTCCATCGACCTCGGTTTGTACAGGCACAAGCATTACGTTTACAGCCACTCCAACAGGCGGAGGTACGACCCCAACGTATCAGTGGATGCTGAACAACACAGCGATTACAAGTGCAACGAATGCAACCTATACAACCACGACAGCAGCAGATAATGATAGTTATACGGTAGTTATGACAAGTACAGCTGCTTGTGCAAGCCCGGCAACAGTGACATCGAACCCGATTGTAATCACGATAACGACAGCAGAAACACCTGCGGTAACGATTACTGCATCTCCCGGCACGACAGTTTGTGCGGGTACAGGAGTAACGTTTACAGCGAACCCGGGAGGCGGGGGCAGTGCACCAACGTATAAATGGTATGTTAATGGAGCATTGGCTGGAGCAACCAATGTTACCTACCTGAGTTCTGTTTTATTGGACGGGGATCAGGTTATGGTTAAGATGGTGAGCAACTCAAGTTGTGCGACCACACCGAATGCAAGTTCGAATGTGCTCACAATGAGCATCACGGCAGCGGCCACGCCAAGTGTAGCAGCAGCAGCAGACAATACAACCATCTGCCCGGGAGCTACGATTACGTTTACAGCAACCCCGACACAAGGCGGTACAACACCGACGTATCAGTGGAAGAAAAACGGCACGGCAATATCCGGAGAGACAAACAGCACATACGTTACTACAGGAGCAGCAAATAACGATGTATATACGGTTGACATGAAAAGCAATGCGGCATGTGCACCAACAGCAGCAGTAACATCCAATCCGGTAACAATTACAGTAACACCTGTACCGACGATATCAGTAAGTATCACAGCAGATAATGCAACGATCTGTGCGAATAATCCGGTAAACTATGCAACAACTGTTACCGGATCAGGAGCAACCCCTGCACCGACGTATGAGTGGTTCATTACGAGTTCAGCTACAGTGGGTTCAGGCACGAGTCAGGGAGCAGCAAGTACCACGGCAACAACGTTTGGTACCTCAGCGCTGACAGCAACAAATAATAAAGTATATGTTCAGGTAGTGAGCAATGCAGCCTGTGCAGCGACAACAGCAGTAGCTTCAAACGTAGTAGCAGTAACAGTGAATGCAGGAATCACGGCCGGTTCTATCGGCTCGGATCAGACAATCTGCTATAACGGTACTGTAGCAGCATTAACGGAGCTAACAACAAGTACTGCGGTAACACCAAGCTATGCTTGGGAAGCAGGTACATCTACTTCAGGCCCATGGACAGCAATTCCTGGAGCAACGAATGCAAACTATACGCCACCGGCAGTAGGTGTAACAACAGATGTGTATCTTCACAGAGTTGTAACAGACGGAAGTGCCCCATCGGGATGTGCTTCAGCAACGAGCAACATTGTTCACATCACGGTACTGCCACAGTTGGTAGCGGGAACAATCTCTGCGGATGAGACGACGTGTTCGGGAGCAGCGACTACGGCGATGACAAGCACACTCCCAACAGGCGGTACAGGCAGCTTTACTTACCAGTGGCAGAGCAATACAAGCTCGGCAACGGGTACATATACAGACATAGCCGGTGCAACGAATGCAACCTATCCGGCGGGTAATTTAACTACAACCACGTATTACCAATTGGTGTATACATCGGTGTATAATACAACAGGTACATGCGGTTCGGTAACGAGTACCACGCCGGTAACCAAAACGGTAACAACAACTACAATACCTACGGTAAGTATAAATGATCCGGGCCAGACCTGTGATGGTACAGGGATGACGTTCACGGCTACGGCAGCAGGAGCAGGCACAACACCAACCTACCAGTGGTATTTAGGTACAAACCCGGTGGGTACAAACAGCAATACGTATGCTTATACAGCGGCAATAGGAGATAACGGCAAATCGGTAACAGTAAAAGTAACTTCATCGGATGTTTGCAGCGGAGGTCCTGTAACATCGGCACCGGTGGTATTAAATATAGCAGGAGCCACAACACCGACGGTAGCCATTACTACTCCAACGACACAGATCTGTGTGGGTATGCCGGCAACGTTTACGGCTACGGGTACAGGCACGGGAGGTTCACCAAGCTTCCAGTGGTATGAGAATGGAAATCCGGTAGGCACAAACAGCCCGACATATACCAGTACAACCTTAGCATCAAGTACAGATCAGGTATGGGTGTCGATGACTTCAAGTCTAGCCTGTATCGCAGCAGGAGCATCAAACCCTGTTCTTTCCAATAAAGTGAGCATAGCGGTGAAACCGATTCCTACACCGGCAATTGTGCAGGCTACAGCGGAGATCTGCAGCAGTGAAGGCGGGTTTACGTTTACTTCAAGCGGCACGAATACAGGATCAAACTTACAATGGCAGTTAAATGCGAAGAACATCAGCGGTGCAACGGGCAGCAGTTATTATGCGAGCGATGCAGGAGATTACACGTTGGTAGAAGATAACGGATCGTGTACGGTAACGAGCAATCCCTCGACGCTGTCGATTATAGCGAACCCGGTAGCGTATGCGGGCCCGGATCTGTATGTGACAGAGGGTACGTTTGTGCAGCTGCAGGCGAGCGGAGGAACAAGCGGCACGGCATATAGCTGGACACCGACAACGGGCTTGAGCAGTTCGACGATCAGCAACCCATCGTTTAAGGCAGAGAACACGACCACGTATACGGTGACGCTGAGCAATACAGGAGGGGCAAGCGGTACGAAAGTATGTACGGGTCAGTCTTCGGTGACGGTTGTGGTAGTGAAACCGATTGTAGTACCGAATGTGATAACGGTGAATGGAGACGGGAGCAATGATACGTGGAAGATCCAGAACATAGAGGGCTTCCCGAATGCGACCTTTGAGATCTTCAACCGCTGGGGGAATCTGGTATGGAAGAGTACGGGTTATCCGAAACAGTGGGATGGGACGAACTTTAGAAATGGGGAGGTGTTACCTGACGGGACATATTTCTATATCATTGATTTGCATAGTCCGATCTTTACCGACCCCTATACCGGATGGATAGAGATCATAAAATAAAAATCCAATAACATAATCCAAAGATTGTATTCTACCAGATACAATCTTTGGTGTTTATATAGTACCTATTGTATACCGTATCAATGAATCATTTTCTTAAATATTTCTTCTTTTTTCTATTGCTCGGCATGAATCATGCAGGGTATGGGCAAGTACCGGCCAATATAAATTCAGGCAATCCGAATGTTCCCTTTCCTCAGTTTCTGGATTACAATGCAGGAGCATTGAAGAGCCTGGGTTCTACCGATCACAATATGGCCGGAGTGCCGCATGCAGAGATGGAACTGCGTATCCGGGAAGCATACGCGATTATGTGTAATGATATGACCTATACCGGTGATGTTGTTGCCGGTGTCAAATATATTAAGCCGAGCGCACCAAACTCCTGTACCTGTGTGGAAGGCGATGGATACTACTTACTGGCTGCTGCCTATATGGGTGATAAAGCAACCTTTGACGGTTATTACATGTGGGCACACGACCGGGGTTTTAATAAAACAGTACGCTTTATTGATGGTGTTACAAACAGTGCCACCTATTTGTACAGCAAACCTTTGTCCGGTGCGGGTGGATTTGGTTCATCTACAACAACCGCGGGTGGTGCTGCCGGCGGCAACTCCGCAGCAGATGGAGACTTTGATGTTGCTATGGCCTTACTTGTTGCATACAAACAGTGGGGTTCAGCATCGGGAATAACACCTCCTTCAACGGGTGTACAGATCGATTACAAACAGGAAGCTTTGTCCTATATTCACGGACTCGTAGATGCGAATGCGAATCCTACAACCAACAGTCCTACGAAATGGGATACCGGCGATATTGGTTTTGATGGTTATGTGAAAGGCGGTGACACCTGGAACGAGCTTACCGGATGGGCCACCGCAGGATATACAGGTATGATTCCGGAATTTGCCGGACCGAGAACGCAGCACATCGATTACTATGCGCCGGCATATTTCAGAAGCTTCTATGAATTCTTTACGGCAGAAAGTCAAAGTGCTTTTTCCATCAATCAGTTTAAACGAGCCGAGGCTTCCAGTGATTGGCTCATCGGGCAGATGGCTTCGCAGGGTCTGGTTGGTTTTGCCGGCTGGGTAGACATGTCTTCGGGAACACCTGCCTTTTCAGCATTTGATATCGGTGAAGATTTCAGAACACCCTGGCGGACAAATTTAAATTTTATGTGGAACGGAAACCCGACCACATCCTGGGACCCTGTGGCACATCAGGTTGTTGCCGGAGGAAATACATACGAGTATAATCTGACCCAGAACAGCGTTGCTTTTTTTAACAATCCTCAGGCAAAAGGAAATTCTTCTATTAGCCTGGCAGGCGTTCCCATTACATACTGTGGCCCTGTAACCATTCAGCAACAGTATTTGCCGGATGGAACAGGAGGAAACGCATTCCGTCTGAGCTGGCCGCATGCCACATTTGCTCCGGCCGCCGTTTCGGTTCAGGATTTTACATTGATGACTAAAATGTACAGACAGTGTGAAATTACCTGGGACGGAAACACCGATGCGGGTCAGCAGTATTTGGGTTCCAAGCCGCGATATTTCCACGAGTGGTTCAGATTAATGGGCATGTTAATACTTTCAGGGAATTATAACGATCCCATGCAGATGCTTCCTACAGCCAATATGAAAGTATATAAGGATGTAAACAAAACGTATGCAGCGATTGGCGACACCATTACGTACACCATCAGCTATAGAAATTATGGGAAGCTGGATGCAACGGCTGTACAGATTGTAGACAATCTGCCTGCGGGTTTAAAATATTTATCTTCTTCTGCAACAGCCTCTGTGGGCGGGAGCTCTATAACCTTTAATGTTGGAACGGTAAAAGGTACAAATGTTGGTTTGCCTGCAAATCTGGCTCAGACAAGCGGATCGATCACCATGAAGGTTATTGTGCAGCCAGGTGCAACCGGCAGGCTGTGCAATACTGCAACCATTACCTGTTCGAACGGGACAGGCTGGACAAGCAACGAATATCCGAACAATGTTACGGAGACCATGCAGCGCAACTGCGTGGATATATTAACCGACAGTCCGCTGACGCTGAAAAAAGCAGCATCTAAATCGATTGTGCAAGTAGGAGATACCTTGTCTTATACCATTGTGGTGAAGAATAAATCGGTTGCCTTTTTAAACGGCGGGAGACCGGGTGTAGAGGTTGCCGTAGGAAATCAGGGTTTATCGACATCCGCTTCTGAGATCAAATTGAACTTCCGTATTTATCACGGTGCTGATGAAGCGTATATCAATTATAAAAATTACAGGGTTTCTTATTTTCTAAACAAACCGGGCCCACCTACCTGGGCCATAGGAACACCCTTATCTATCAACGAAGGTTTCAACGGACAACTTCCTACCATCAGTCAGCAAAATTTAACTCCGGGAACCGGATACAACCACCGGTTTTTCATCGGTTTTCCAGATCAGATCGGAACAATTACACCATACATATTGAATTATTATGGACCGGGCGGTGCCGCTTATATTCACAGAGGTGCCATGGAAACTCCACGCTTAGAGATGCGGGTATATGATCCGGCCTATGGCAATTTTGACTGGACAACAGACTGGAGTGCTGATCCGGCGATACTGGTTGCTTCAGGCGATGCGTATTTTCCGGTGGCAAACGACTGGACAGATCCCAATAACCTGAACATCCCGATTACAAAACTTCATCCCGACGCCTGCACCAATGCGTCGTATGCAACGCAAAAGATACTGGTAGAAGAGTTTGACGGATATACGTGGAGACGAATCTATGGGAATGCTCCGGTCAGCGGCCGCGAGCTTGACAATGTAAAAGTAACGGATACCCTTCCTGCAGGCGTAACCTTTGGGGGATATTTTCCGGGTTACCCAACCGGTACTTTAAGTGGAAATGTGATATCATGGCCGACCATTGCCACGATGAATACCAACGACTCAACAGTATATCGTTTTTGGGTGACTGTTAAAGATGCGACGTATTATAATTGTCCTACGGGTCCGACGCCTGCTACCATTACCAATAAAGCAGGAGCAAGAGCCACAAATGAAACAACGGCACTGGCTTCTGCAACTACAAGCATCAGCTGTACAGCAGTTGTGATCCCGTCACCATCAATTACGAAGACGGCCGATAAAACTTCTTATGCCGTAGGCGACAATATTGTTTATACCATCACACATAAAAACTTATCCGGCAGTATTGTTTCCGGCGTAACGGCTGCGGCTGACTGGAACGATATAAAAGGGAACGGAAAATTAAATCTAAGTGCTGCAGGCGTTGTAGATCTGAATGCTTCCTGGACAGACAAGGCCATGGTTTACAAATACTCTCATGGTACTAATGGTACTGTGAAAGGCTCTATGAAAGTAGCGCAGGATCAGGTAACGTATGCGGTTGTTGTAAGACAGACGGGTAATAAATGGGTAGAGGTTCAATTCAAGGTTACAAGCAGTACGGCACAGATATCGGTATTTGATTATGGTATAACGGCAGCATCGACGTATACCCAGATAGGAGCCATGCAAACCATTCCATATACCAATATTCCGGGAGAATTTGATTTTCAGATTGGATTAGTTGGAAGCCAATTGAACTTCTGGCTGGTGAATCCAGGTGTGATGATGTCTACCACGCCTCAGCTGATCTTTACAGGTGTTCCTGTTCAGGCAGGGTATGCCGGAGTCCGTTCTACAAACGGAACCAGCGGAACCTTATTGGAAAACTGGTATACGAATTTAGATTCAGAATTTAATCTGCAGATGACAGATCCGCTTCTGTCTAATTTAAGTTTTGTTTCAGCAGCAACTACTACCTACAATGCCACTACTTATACCGGATCAAATGTGGCAGGAACAATTACCTGGCAATCGATACCGGGCCCTATACTAAAGAACGATGTTGTTACCTATACGTGGACGGCAAAAGTAACTTCCTGTTCCGGGCCAACGATTACCAATATAGCGTATGCCAAGATCTATGGCATCACACCAAATCCGGCAGGTATCAGTACTGTAGCATGTGTGGGTACATCCACTTGTGCTAAACCAACCTCTGTAACCATTTCAGCACCGGCCACCACTCCTTTTGCTATTTGTCAGGGTTCGGCCTTAACACTAAAAGGAACTGCTGTACAAAGCGGTACTTCTCAGAATGGTGGTTTCTATTACACCTGGTATAAAGGTACAACAGCTGTCACTACACCATCTACAACCTATGCGGATTATGCTGGGATTACAGGTTTAACGACCGACGCCGCTACCTATAAGCTTCGCGTGGAAGATGGCAATGCAGGTAATGCATCGTGTTATACAGAAGGAAGCGTAGTTATTACTGTAAATGCATTGCCAACGATTACGGGTACATTAAATGTTTGTGTAGGTTCTACAACAGCATTGACAGGTTCGGGTACGGCAGCGACGACAAGCCCGTGGACCTCGGCTACAACAAGCGTTGCTACGGTAAGCAGCACAGGCGTTGTAACAGGTGTATCAGCAGGAACGAGCGTGATTACGTATGTGAACAGCAACGGCTGCGGGGTAACAGCGACCGTAACGGTGAACCCGCAACCCACGATTACGGGTACCTTGAGTGCGTGTATCGGTTCAACGACAACCTTAGTAGGCTCAGGCACAGCCGCGACGACGAACCCGTGGGTATCTACTACCACGAGTGTAGCAACAGTAAGCAATACCGGTGTAGTAACCGGTGTAGCTGCAGGTACGAGTGTAATTACGTATACCAATAATAATGGCTGCGGCGTAACGGCTACGGTCACGGTTAATCCGAGTCCGACGATTACGGGCACGTTGGGAGTGTGTATTGGTTCAACGACAACGTTGACAGGTTCGGGTACGGCAGCGACCACAAGTCCGTGGGTATCAGCCAACACGGCGGTAGCAACAGTAAGCAGTACCGGTGTAGTAACGGGGGTATCAGCGGGTACGAGTGTACTTACCTATACAAATAATAACGGCTGTAAACAAACGGCAACGGTGACAGTAAATGCATTGCCAACGATTACGGGTACACTGAGTGTCTGCATCAGTTCAACGACGACATTGGTTGGCTCTGGTACGGCAGCGACCACAAGCCCATGGACCTCGGCTACAACAAGCGTTGCTACGGTAAGCAGTACAGGCGTTGTAACAGGGGTATCAGCGGGTACGAGTGTGATTACGTATGTGAACAGTAACGGCTGCGGTGTAACAGCGACCGTAACGGTTAATCCGCAACCAACGATTACCGGCACCTTGAGTGCGTGTATCGGTTCAACGACAACCTTGACAGGCTCTGGTACTGCAGCGACCACGAACCCGTGGGTATCTACTACTACGAGTGTAGCAACAGTAAGCAATACCGGTGTAGTAACCGGCGTAGCTGCAGGGACGAGTGTAATTACGTATACCAATAATAATGGCTGCGGCGTAACGGCTACGGTAACTGTAACGGGCTTACCAACGATTACCGGTACGTTAACAGTTTGTGCCGGCCTAACGACAACCTTAACAGGCTCTGGTACAGCAGCGACCACAAGCCCTTGGACTTCTGCCACGACAAGTGTAGCCACCGTAGATAATGCAGGTGCAGTAACAGGGGTATCAGCGGGTACGAGTGTAATTACCTATACAAATAATAACGGCTGTAAACAAACGGCAACGGTGACCGTAAATGCACTTCCAACGATTACGGGTACACTGAGTGTATGTGCAGGATTAACGACAACCTTAACAGGCTCTGGTACACCGGCAACAACAGGTACCTGGAGCTCAGCAAGTACAGCAGCAGCAACCGTGAGCGGCACGAACAGCACCTCAGGTGTAGTAACAGCAGTAGCAGCTGGCAGCAGTGTGATTACCTATACGAACAGCACTGGCTGTAAACAAACAGCTACGGTAACCGTAAATGCGTTACCGACGATTACGGGTACATTAACAGTTTGCGCAGGGCTAACCACGACCTTAACAGGCTCGGGTACAGCAGCGAGCACGAACCCGTGGGTATCGGCCACAACAAGTGTAGCCACCGTAGATAATGCAGGCGTAGTAACAGGCGTAGCTGCAGGCACGAGTGTAATTACCTATACGAACAGCAACGGCTGCATAAAAACAGCGACGGTAACCGTAACAGGCACCGTAACGGCATCGGTAGCTATTGCCACTCCATCGACCTCGGTTTGTACAGGCACAAGCATTACGTTTACAGCCACTCCAACAGGCGGAGGTACGACCCCAACGTATCAGTGGATGCTGAACAACACAGCGATTACAAGTGCAACGAATGCAACCTATACAACCACGACAGCAGCAGATAATGATAGTTATACGGTAGTTATGACAAGTACAGCTGCTTGTGCAAGCCCGGCAACAGTGACATCGAACCCGATTGTAATCACGATAACGACAGCAGAAACACCTGCGGTAACGATTACTGCATCTCCCGGCACGACAGTTTGTGCGGGTACAGGAGTAACGTTTACAGCGAACCCGGGAGGCGGGGGCAGTGCACCAACGTATAAATGGTATGTTAATGGAGCATTGGCTGGAGCAACCAATGTTACCTACCTGAGTTCTGTTTTATTGGACGGGGATCAGGTTATGGTTAAGATGGTGAGCAACTCAAGTTGTGCGACCACACCGAATGCAAGTTCGAATGTGCTCACAATGAGCATCACGGCAGCGGCCACGCCAAGTGTAGCAGCAGCAGCAGACAATACAACCATCTGCCCGGGAGCTACGATTACGTTTACAGCAACCCCGACACAAGGCGGTACAACACCGACGTATCAGTGGAAGAAAAACGGCACGGCAATATCCGGAGAGACAAACAGCACATACGTTACTACAGGAGCAGCAAATAACGATGTATATACGGTTGACATGAAAAGCAATGCGGCATGTGCACCAACAGCAGCAGTAACATCCAATCCGGTAACAATTACAGTAACACCTGTACCGACGATATCAGTAAGTATCACAGCAGATAATGCAACGATCTGTGCGAATAATCCGGTAAACTATGCAACAACTGTTACCGGATCAGGAGCAACCCCTGCACCGACGTATGAGTGGTTCATTACGAGTTCAGCTACAGTGGGTTCAGGCACGAGTCAGGGAGCAGCAAGTACCACGGCAACAACGTTTGGTACCTCAGCGCTGACAGCAACAAATAATAAAGTATATGTTCAGGTAGTGAGCAATGCAGCCTGTGCAGCGACAACAGCAGTAGCTTCAAACGTAGTAGCAGTAACAGTGAATGCAGGAATCACGGCCGGTTCTATCGGCTCGGATCAGACAATCTGCTATAACGGTACTGTAGCAGCATTAACGGAGCTAACAACAAGTACTGCGGTAACACCAAGCTATGCTTGGGAAGCAGGTACATCTACTTCAGGCCCATGGACAGCAATTCCTGGAGCAACGAATGCAAACTATACGCCACCGGCAGTAGGTGTAACAACAGATGTGTATCTTCACAGAGTTGTAACAGACGGAAGTGCCCCATCGGGATGTGCTTCAGCAACGAGCAACATTGTTCACATCACGGTACTGCCACAGTTGGTAGCGGGAACAATCTCTGCGGATGAGACGACGTGTTCGGGAGCAGCGACTACGGCGATGACAAGCACACTCCCAACAGGCGGTACAGGCAGCTTTACTTACCAGTGGCAGAGCAATACAAGCTCGGCAACGGGTACATATACAGACATAGCCGGTGCAACGAATGCAACCTATCCGGCGGGTAATTTAACTACAACCACGTATTACCAATTGGTGTATACATCGGTGTATAATACAACAGGTACATGCGGTTCGGTAACGAGTACCACGCCGGTAACCAAAACGGTAACAACAACTACAATACCTACGGTAAGTATAAATGATCCGGGCCAGACCTGTGATGGTACAGGGATGACGTTCACGGCTACGGCAGCAGGAGCAGGCACAACACCAACCTACCAGTGGTATTTAGGTACAAACCCGGTGGGTACAAACAGCAATACGTATGCTTATACAGCGGCAATAGGAGATAACGGCAAATCGGTAACAGTAAAAGTAACTTCATCGGATGTTTGCAGCGGAGGTCCTGTAACATCGGCACCGGTGGTATTAAATATAGCAGGAGCCACAACACCGACGGTAGCCATTACTACTCCAACGACACAGATCTGTGTGGGTATGCCGGCAACGTTTACGGCTACGGGTACAGGCACGGGAGGTTCACCAAGCTTCCAGTGGTATGAGAATGGAAATCCGGTAGGCACAAACAGCCCGACATATACCAGTACAACCTTAGCATCAAGTACAGATCAGGTATGGGTGTCGATGACTTCAAGTCTAGCCTGTATCGCAGCAGGAGCATCAAACCCTGTTCTTTCCAATAAAGTGAGCATAGCGGTGAAACCGATTCCGACACCGGCAATTGTGCAGGCTACAGCGGAGATCTGCAGCAGTGAAGGCGGGTTTACGTTTACTTCAAGCGGCACGAATACAGGTTCAAACTTACAGTGGCAGTTAAATACGAAGAACATCAGCGGTGCAACAGGCAGCAGTTATTATGCGAGCGATGCAGGAGATTATACCTTGGTAGAAGATAACGGATCGTGTACGGTAACGAGCAATCCCTCGACGCTGTCGATTATAGCGAACCCGGCAGCGTATGCGGGCCCGGATCTGTATGTGACAGAGGGTACGTTTGTGCAGCTGCAGGCGAGCGGAGGAATAAGCGGCACGGCATATAGCTGGACACCGACAACGGGCTTGAGCAGTTCGACGATCAGCAACCCATCGTTTAAGGCAGAGAATACGACCACGTATACGGTGACGCTGAGCAATACAGGAGGAGCAAGCGGCACGAAAGTATGTACGGGTCAGTCTTCGGTGACGGTTGTTGTTGTGAAGCCGATTGTAGTACCGAATGTGATTACGGTGAATGGAGACGGGAGCAATGATACGTGGAAGATCCAGAACATAGAGGGCTTCCCGAATGCGACCTTTGAGATCTTCAACCGTTGGGGGAATCTGGTATGGAAGAGTACGGGTTATCCGAAACAGTGGGACGGGACGAACTTCCGGAACGGGGAGGTGTTACCTGACGGGACATATTTCTATATCATCGATTTACATAGTCCGATCTTTACTGATCCCTATACCGGATGGATACAGATTATAAAATAAAATAAAATAAAATAGAGGAGCTGATAAAAGGATTCGGTGGTAAATGATACTATTCCTAAATCAAATTCCTTCAGGGGAGACCTTGGTTTAGAATAGAAAGAGTATATTGAATGAACTTACTGAGGTTTGATGTTTTATTGCCGAGTGGCTGCATCAGGTCAAATTCGATATTTGTACAGGAAGTAATCAAAATTTTGGCGTAATTTTTAATGGCCAAAACGAGACTATTTAAATGGATGATTGTATTTACCATTGCCAGGTAATTTTAATTAATGAATTAATGAAAAAGTATGTATTAATTGTTTGTGTTTTTTTGCTGTCGAATGTATTACTGGCACAGACGAATATTTCAGGAATAATTAATACCTATGCAGCAGTAGTAAATATTCCTGTTTGTAATCCCTGTGCAAGTACCTGCAACTATGTAGATGTTGCTTCAACGACTGGTTTTTCTGTAGGCGCGAAAGTTCTGATTATTCAAATGCAGGGAGCTACGACAGACCTTTCAAACACCGCAACATTTGGTTCGATTACAAGTTATGGGAATGCGGGGTATTATGAATTTCAAACTATTTCGTCTCTTACAGCCACGCGCTTAACATTTTCTTCCACCCTTTATAATACATACGATGTAGCCGGAGCCGTGCAGGTAATTACCGTACCGCAATATACCAGTGCAACGGTAACAGCAAAGCTGACAGCTATGCCCTGGAATGGTTCAACAGGCGGTATTCTGGCATTTGATGTTTCAGGAACATTAACATTAAATGCTAACGTGGATGTGAATGCTACTGGATTCAGAGGTGGATTGAGTGCTTCAAACGGAACCACGTATCCATATGATCAAACAGATTATTTTTATCCGGGAGCGATATATGAAAAGGCGGCTCCAAAAGGAGAAGGAATCGCACAGATGATTGCGGGCTATGAACTGGGAAGAGGATCGTATGCCAATGCGGGCGGTGGCGGAAATGCGCATAACGGCGGCGGCGGCGGCGGTGCAAATGGCGGAGCCGGCGGTTTTGGCGGGAATCAGTATAATACACCCGGGCTCTCGCTTTCGAGAGGAATCGGCGGAAATGCGCTGGTATATTCTTCGGGAGACAGAGTATTTATGGGCGGTGGCGGCGGTGGCGGCCATCAGAATGATACGTACGGAACGAAAGGTGGCAATGGCGGCGGCATTGTTTTTATTAATGCGAATCAGATTGTTGGGAATAATTTTAAAATTACTGCATCGGGAGATTCCTCCCGCAGCACGACACCTCCCGGTAACGATGGAGCCGGTGGAGCCGGCGGCGGCGGTGCAATAAAAATCAATGTGAACTCATATAGCAACGTCTCTTTACTGGCAACAGGTGGCAAAGGCGGTGACAATGTATATACCGGTACAGACGAACATGCACCGGGCGGCGGCGGCGGCGGCGGCGTTGTTTGTCTGCCCTCTGCTTCTTTACCTGTAGGTGTTGCCATCGATGTATCGGGTGGTGTGCATGGTGTTTACAGATTAAACGGAGATAATTTCGGAACCACTTCAGGTGCAAATGGTCAGATACTTACTTCGTGTACATCAACTACGCCAAGCGGGCCGAAGCAGCTTAAACCGGACCTTGGTTCTGCTATTCAGTTGTGCGACCCGATAACGGCAACGCTGGACGCGCGTATGTCCGGTAACTGGTACACCTATGCCTGGTTTAAGAATGATGTTTTAATTCCCGGTGCTACGTCATCGACCTATACAACCAATGAAACCGGTCTGTTTAAAGTAGAAGTAACTTCTACCGGTTGTTTGCCGGGTGCAGATTCTGTTCAGATCACTACCAATACGGCCACCGCAGTAAACGCAACCTTCTGTGCACCACCGGCGCAAATTGTACACCTAGCTGTTACGGGAGCAGGTAAATATAAATGGTGGGATGCGGCAACACTCGGCAACACGGTAGCCAAAGGACTTTCCTACTCACCTACGCTTTCAGCTACAACAACCTATTATGTTGAAGATACTTCAACCATCTCCGGTTCGGTAGGGCCTACTGTTTTAAACACAACCGGACTGGTTGGCAACAGTAATAATTCTCAGTTGGGTTTTTCTTTATCACAGGATATACAGATCACTTCTTTACGTGTTCCGTTTGTTTCTTATTATTCTCCGCCTGCAGGTTTTCCGGCCTTTACGGTAACGGTGGAAGTTGTGGATCAGAACGGTAATTCTTTTACTCCGGCGCAAGTATTTACTTCAAATCTATCGCTCGAAACGGTTCCGCCGAATGATGCAAATAACAGCAGATTATATACGTTTCCATTTACAAATTTCACGATCCCTGCTTCACTGGGTGCAAATCTGAGATTGAAAATTGCGGGCAATACACATCCAAACGGAGCACCGCTATTTAATCAGGGAGCAACAATGGCGTATCCGTATACTTCTTCTATACCGGGAGTTGTAACCATTAATGGCAGTTACACAAATAATGCAGCTATCAGCACAAGTGATTATGCTTCCTTCTATGATTGGCAGTTTACTACCCGTGCCACCCAATGCAAACGTGTTCCGGTAATAGCAACCTTATCGTGTCCGGCAACCTGTGTAAAACCCAATTCGGTTTCTGTACAATTGGGAACCGGCGTAAATGATACCTTATGTGTTGGCAATGCCTTATTGATTCAGAAAAACCTTATTGATACAACGAGTGTAACATCTACAGCCGGTTTTTACTTTTCCTGGAGAAGAATAAATTCAACAGGAAGTACCCTTGTTGCGGGTCCGTCAAAAGTATATGCAAACTTTTCTAAAGCAGCCGTTGCGGTGACAGATTCAGGAAGATACTATTTGATTGTACAGGATGGCCCGGGTTCTGTTGCCAGTACCTGCAAGGACTCGGCCATGGTGCATATTGTGATCAATAAAGCTCCGTCCGCAAAAGGGTTGATTGCTTCGAATCAGGAAATGTGCAAAGGCGCAACTGCAGCAGCATTTACGGAGGTAAAACCTGCAACTGGCACAGTAGGCAGTCCGTTGCTGTACAATTGGTATAGTGCTTCAGATTCTGTTTCAGCAACACCGTTAAAAATAACCGGAGCAACAAGCAATGTATATACACCGGCTGCCGGTACACCGCTTGTTACAACATATTATGTGCGTAAAGACTCTGTAGCCTATTGTGCAGCAGTAAAAACAAATTTTGTAAAAGTACGTGTAAACAATAAAGCCATTCTGAATAAGATTATTCCGGTGTTGCGTGATACCTTATGCGCGGGAGAACAGTTTAATCTTTCAACAAGCATTGCACTGGCCGATTCTACAGGAGCCAATGCATCTGTCAATGGCGGGTATTATTTTACCTGGAAAAAATATCAGGGCGGGATATTGCAGACCACAAAAGGCCCTGCTCCCTATAAGAATTACCTGGCAGCAAATGCAGTGGTTGCTTTAGCGGACTCCGGCTTATATTGGCTGATCGCACAGGATGGCATCGGTGCAACAACATGCAAAGACTCTATCATGCTGCGGATTGTTGTGAATCAGTCTCCGACTGTAAAAGCAATTATAGGAAGCAACCAGGAACTCTGCAAAGGAGCGGCAGCCGCAACGATCACAGAGCTGGCACCGCCGCAAAACTATTACGGGACTCCGCTGAATTACAAGTGGTATACAACAGCCGATACAACAGGAACTCCGACATTGGCTCTGATAAGCGGATCAACAGCGTCTTCTTACAATCCAGGCTCACCGTTGCTTACACAGTATTATGTGCGTAAGGATTCAGTGAAATACTGCAGTGCCGTAGCCACAGACTATGTAAAAATACGTGTAAATAATTCTGTTATTTTAGATTCCATTGAACCGATTGTAAACGATACACTTTGTACAAATCTGGGCGATAAGTTTCAGATAAAAGGATATGTAGACAGTATTACCGCCGGCAAGGCATCTATAAACGGCGGATACTATTTTACGTGGATGCAATTGCAGCAGCCGGCTACAGTGCCTGTTGTTGTGGGTACACCGGGTGTATATGCCGATTATCCGACCGCTTCCAGAACCGTTGTGGAAACTGATTCCGGCACGTATTATTTAATTGTGCAGGATGGTGCGGGAGCGACTAAATGTAAGGATACGCTGAAAATTAAAATTGTTGTATATAATAACTGTGTTTCTATTACTCCTTCCTGTGTTAAGCCCAATCTTGTAACAACGCAATTGCTGGCGGGAGTAAATGACACTTTATGTGAAGGGAACAGTTTAACTATTCAGAAGAATATTATTGATACCAGCGGCGGGCCATCTCTATATGGATATTATTTCTCCTGGAGAAAGATAAACAATGCAGGAAGTATACTGCTTGCCCCTCCATCAAAAAACTATAACGATATTGTTATTCCGTCTGTTACCGAAGCCGATTCCGGCAGGTATTATTTAATTGTTCAGGATGGATTAACGGGTGACGTTTCCTGCAAAGATTCTTCCGCAGCAATTTCTATTGTTGTAAATAAACCGATTGCTACACCGGCTGTTATTGCTTCATCGGATACAATCTGCGCGGGAAGCACTCCTTCCCAATTGGTTGAATCTACAGCTTCAACAGGTTCAACCGGAATGCCCTATCGTTATCAATGGTATAGTTCCGCAGATAGTTTTAAAACGGCGGCGGGTATCTCTATTATTACCGGAGAACATTCAAAAGACTATCAGCCACCGGCATTAAATGCCACCGAATACTTTATGAGAATTGACTCGGCCGGAGTTTGTTCATCTGTAAAGACAAATATTATAACCATAGTGGTTGATACCGAAATAACACAAGCGAAGATCGGCGGCGATACGGCTATTTGTGCAGGCAATCCGGTGTTTCCGTTTAAAGAACTTCTTGCCAATACAGGAGGTTCAGGGGTTTATACCTATCAGTGGCAAAGCTCACCAGACGATCACACGTTTACAGATATACCCGGGGCAACAACGAAGGTATATCAATCACCGAATATTTTCAGCAGAACGTACTTCAGAAGAATTGACAGCGGCGGAGCCTGTGCTTCGGTGTCTACCGATACGATTGTTGTTGATGCCATAACCGGAGTAAACCCCGGTCAGACTTCAGGCCCGCTGGCGAGCATCTGCTATAATACAATTCCACCAACCGGTATATTAAGTTTAAGCGGCGCTACAGGAGGCAGCGGAGGTCCCGGTTCAGAACACTACCAATGGCAGCAATCAACGGATCAGGTTGTATGGGTAGATATTGCCGGTGCAAATGGATTGAATTATACAGAAACAAATCAGCTAACCGATACTACCTATTACAGAAGACAGGCAGGCATGGGCCCCGGCTATTGTGATACGGCGTATACGGTGCCTGTGGCCATTAATGTATATCCGATTCTGTTACCCGGAGCAATTGCAGCCGATACAACAATCTGTTCGGGCACATCGATTACCGTTAAGAAAATTGCTGCAGCCACAGGAGGCGGTAATCCTGGCACACAAACCTATCAATGGATCGCATCAACAGATAATGGTGTTACATGGTCTAACGCTGCAGGTACTTCCAATCAGCCGGCATATACCACACCTGTACTGACAGATACAGTTATATACAAACGCATTGTACTAGCTACCTGCGGACAGGATACCAGCAACGCTATGACTGTGTCTGTTGATTCGATCAGTCATGTAAGTATTTCGATGGCTGATGCAGAAACCTGTATAGGCGTTGATGTTACATTTACGGCAACACCGGCCGGACAAGGTACTGCAGCAACAACATACGTCTGGCAAACGGCAACGTCGATAGGAGGCCCCTGGACAACCATAAGTGGTGCGGGTGCGGCAAGCTATACTGTTACTGCTCCGCAGCTGGCAGATAGCGGTACCGTTTATAAAGTTATTCTGACTTCAGCGTATCTGTGTGCCAGCGGAACGGCACAAGCAACGGGCGTGCTGAAAGTGCATAATACCGTTGTTCCGAAAGTTACAGCAACATCTTCTCCGGCGGGTGCCATGTGCGATTTTGTTCAAACCATTACCTATACAGCTACACCTGTTCAGGGTCAGGGAACAGCCCCAACGTATCAATGGTATGATGGTAAAACGAATACGCTGATTCCGGGTGCTACTAATGTTACTTATACACCTGCTGCCAAACCGGCCAACGGTGATAAAGTGTATGTGATGATGCAGACAAACCTGGCCTGTGCTACGACAAATGCTCCGGCATCTAATGTTGTTGTACTGGATGTCCGGGTTGCTCCGCATCCGGTGGTGGTGACAAAAGATACGGTTATATGTTCTCCGAATGAAGTTAATTTATATACAGGAAACACAGCCGCATCCGGTACTACGTTCCAATGGTATAAAAACAATATTGCCATACCCGGTGCAACGAGCTCAACATATACGGTTACATCCTTAGAAATTCCGGGAGGTGATTATACATTCTTAGAAGATAATGGTGTCTGTAATCTTACAACAACTGCGGTTCATGTAACGATTTTAGAAAGTCCATCGGTTGATGCAGGTCAGGACATATATGCTGTTGAAGGAGAAACAATAACGCTTAGCGGTACCGTTTCCAATGCAACCAGTTATGCCTGGGTACCGGCGGGTGGTTTAAGCAATCCGTATAGTTTAAATCCGAATTTTGTTGCATCGGCATCGACAATTTATTTGCTGCAGGCATTTAATAATAACAGTAAATGCGTGGCAGGAGATGCCGTTCAGATATTTGTTGAACCGCTGATTAAAATACCCAATGTTATTACTGTTAACGGAGATGGTGTAAATGATACCTGGAAGATAGAGTACATAGAAAATTATCCGAATGCTACGTTCGAAATATTCAACCGTTGGGGCAATCTGGTGTGGAAGAGTACCGGCTACCCAAAACAATGGGATGGTACAAATTTCAGAAACGGAGAAGTATTACCGGAAGGAACGTACTTTTATATTATAGATCTGCATAGTGTTAAAGTGAAAAATGCCTTTAGCGGTTATGTACAGCTTATGAAATAAAAAAACTTTTTCTATTCGATCAGAACTGTTCATTGTTTATGAAGGTCGTTCTGGTCGTAATTTTTTATATAATTATTAATAGCTGATATATATCATTTGTCTAAAGAGGTATATATGATCCTTTACTTTTAAGACCCTTTAATATGTTGATTGTCAAAAGTAATAATTGATTATCGCTTGAGTGGTATAATAGAATATACTATTCGGGAAGTGGTAATGTGCTATCAGATTTTGTATTTTTTGTATTTGTCTTATTATAAAAATCCAGTTTCATCTAAAAATCGAAACAAAAATTCTTTAACAATCGTTAAATAAGCACCTCTATGTGTCGCTTATTAAAAGTGTATTATATATGGGTTACTTTGATGTGAAGCGGAGTATTAAAAAGGGAATCTAGTTTAACGAGTTGTCTAATACAACAAATTGAATTCGGGGACACATCAAAAAGTCAAATCTACATACAGTCAAAAATCTTCAATAAAAAAAGATATATGAAAATCAACATATCTACGAATCTAATACGCTCATTCCTGACAGCAATTTTTTTCATTGCAATAACCCTGAACAAAGGTTTTGCACAGTGCGGAACCGAGCCAATCACAGTGAGTCCCTGGTGTGAGAATACATTTGCTGAATGGACGTTTACGTCACCTACTGCTAATGCACAGTATAACTGGTACAATTATGTTACGACTCCTGTCTATAACACAAGCGGAACCTTATCCAAAGACGGAACAACACCTATAGGTATAATTGATTCAACAACAACAAGTTCATTTTATAGCCCTTTCAGAGTAACTACGGCGGGCATTGCTCCGGCAACTTCGGTAAATTATACTTATCAGAAGAAGGTTAGCTATACAAATATTAATCAATATCCGGCAACGAATCCGACATTTTCAACAGCCGCAGCTGGTAGTACATATACAATGAGTTTTACAACGGCTCTTACCAATGCTCAAGGTTTGCGATTTAATTCCGTAACAATACCCGTTGTATTGAATACTGTAGGTAAACAATATAAAATTCAGGTTGCATTCGGAACAACAGCAGGACCGGGTTCCGCCGTTTATACGTTTTCAACATTAAGTGCTCAGAGTATTGGGGGTAACAATTATTTAGTTACTATTCCGATCAATTACACGTTAACAACATCCGGAGCACAGACTCTGGTAATCAATACCAATCCTGCAACAGGAACAGGATCTCCGGTTGATGGTTTATTATATACCTCTACACAGGCAGCAGCATTTTCAGCAGCCGGAAACCCAATTACCATACCTGCGGCTTCTGCAGCAGCAGGACCTTCGGGTGGTTTTTCTCAGATCTATAACTGGAATTATTCCATTCTATGTAATGCACAGAACGCAGGTGCTTCTTCTAAAACAACAACAGGTTGTTGTACAGTACCTGCCAGTTTAGGTTTATTATCATTGACAACAGATAAAGCAACCCTTGTAAATGCAGGACCTGTAAATGCAACGCTTACAGTTGGTAGTGGAAATGCCGCACATTATTTTGGCTGGTATCTGAATGGGGTTTTGCAAGGATTCAGTGGAGTAGGTGTAATGTCTCATGTTACGAACCTGATCGGTAACTGGGAAGTAAAAGAAGTGATCAATCAATCTGATTTAAGTAACCCGAGCTGTACTTCTAATGCATCGGTAACCATTCAAGCAAAACAAATATTTTTAACGAATGTAACAAGTCCATCTCATTCCCCTCTGTGTATCGGAGATCAGTGGACATTCACCGGTTCGGGTGCTTCTGTACTCAACTGGTCATCCGGCAAAGGCGTACTTACCTCATCAACAGGAACATCAAATACTTATACTGCAACTTCGGTTGGCAGTGATATTGTAACATTATCCGGGAATGTAGTTACAGGAAATTTAGTGGTAAACGGAGATTTCAGTAATAGTGCTGGCCTTGCTTATCCTGGTGCTGCCAGTCCAGCCGATCCGAGAAATACCGATGGTAGTTATGGGATTGCTTCCAGTTCCGGCTTCTGGGGAGGACAATCAGATTGGAACGAAGCCGGTATGACACCTTATGTTAGCGGGAATCCAGGTAATTTTATGATTGTAAACGGTACAGCGGCAACATCTTCCAATAACCTGATTTGGGGTCAGAATATTACTTCTGTTCAACCGGGTCAGACTTATACCTTTTCTTTTGATATGACATCGGTAACCTATGTAATTTCTGACAATACATTTACGTATGGTGCAGTTGCAACTGCACCATACCGGGATGATGTATTAGCAGTTTATATTAATGGTGTTCAAGTTGGAACGGCAAGTACAAATTTTGCAGCCAATGGGGGTAATGCTGCTGTTGGTAAATGGCAAACCTATACGTTTAGCTGGACAGCCGGGGCTTCGGTTTCATCTGCTGCATTGGAGATAAGAACAACAACACCGGTAACAGGTACCGGAACTCCAGGAAGAGGTTTTGATTATGGTTTGGATAATATCAGCTTTGGGGGTAGTGTTACGCAAACAGATACCTATAGCCTTGGGCCCGTAACAGATTGTTCAACTATTACTGCAGCCGCAAGCGCCTGTTTGAATGATACAAGTTCTGTTTTAACAGCAACCTTATCGGCAGGTTTGGTTTTTGACCATTGGGAAAAGACCTCTAATCCGGGGGTATCGGTAGGCACAACCAATCCATTGACAGTAACTTCGCTTACATCAATATCTTATACCGCTGTAGCAACATTAGCTGTTGGTAATTTGCTTGATAACGGTGATTTTGAATCCGGTAATATTGGGTTCTTGTCAAACAGTCCGTATTATACTTATGTTTCAAGCGGAAGCTTAGGCGGAGGCGGGAATAATCAATATACTATTGCATCAAATACTACTTCTTTAAATGGCGCATGGAGTACATTGTCTCCTGCTCCCGGTTCATCAGGCAATCAGGTATTTACCTCGGATGCCAAAGGACCTGTAGGGCATCCGATTATAGGTTGGACAGTTAATGCTACCGCCGGACAAAAATATTTCTTCTCGGGTTGGGTGGCAGATCCACACGTAGATTTTCTTCCTACTTCAGGAGCATCTACTGCTACTAAAACTGCTGAATCACCATCTATCGGAGTATATGTTAACTCAACTACCGTTTCGGCCAGTTCTTATTTGACAGATGCATCGCTAACCTCTTTAAAACTACCAAACGATCAGTCCTGGAATAATTTAAAAGCAACCTGGACAGCACCAAGTACAGGTACATTTACTATTTATCTTGCAGATATGAATGGTTCAAGTGGAGGGGGTAACGATTTTATTCTGGATAATTTCTCTTTGGCACCAAGTACAGGTATCGTTAAAACGGCAACTGCTACAACTCCGCTTTGCAACCCTTGTTTGACCGGTATTCCAACAGTGAATGTGCATACATTCTGTGGAAATACCGGTACAGTGAGTCTTACTCCTGCAGCTTCAGACCCGGCAACGGTTCAGTTTAACTGGTATCCAACCAATACCAGCACTACTGTTATTGGTACTTCTGTCGGTTCGGCTTCTACTACGCTTGATGTATCTTCTATTGCAGTAGATGGATCAGGAAATAAAACAGTTTATTATCAAAAAAGTGCGAAAGGTTCAGGGACTGTATTTAAAAAAGCACAATCCTGCGGATCCTTTAATGGAAGTGATAGAACAAGTAGTGGGGATGCGAATTTTCAGACACAATTTACAGCCAGTAAACCTGTCGTTATTACTCAGGTAGGCTTAACCGTTTTTTCTCAATTATATAATAATGGTGATAGCCAGACAGGTACTGTTACGTTTTCTATTGTAGGTTCTAAATCAGGTAATGGAGGTTTAGTAGCAGATCCGACTGTTGTATACGGTACGGTTACTGCAACCTATAAAAGAACAAGAACGGCTGCTGCACCAACTCAGGATGTTTACGCTGATACCATTGCATATGGAAACATATCCGTGCCGGCAGGTGTTTTCTTTATTTATCCAACAACTGTTTCAAATTCAGGCAGCGGTAACTTTAATTTACAAAGAGGGTCTAATTGTACACAGGCAAATACGGTTGATGATCTGGATGGCTTAACAGTTAGCCGTACTGGTTTAAGTCAGGGTTCATCCAATAATCAAACAGGAGGTAATAATACTCCGGGATATGTTCATGATGTTAAATTTAATGTTCCAGCATATAAATGTCCTCGTACTGCGGTTACCTTAACACCAAGCTGCCCATGTACGAAGCCAAGTGTGGTAACGATAACGACACCAGCTACAACACCGTTTGGTATCTGCCAGGGTACAGCTCAGACCTTGACAGGTAGTGCAACAGTAACAGCAGCATCTATTAATGGAGGCTTCACATATTCCTGGAGAAAGATTTTACCTACTCCAGTAACAGTACCGGTTGCACCAA